>Ga0228699_1000058_pt1 | contig 113482 bp, 106 predicted proteins | sample McNCre217_Aug_MG_FD_178016 | JGI IMG/M metagenome (GOLD analysis project Ga0228699, IMG submission 178016) | Freshwater microbial communities from McNutts Creek, Athens, Georgia, United States - 2-17_Aug_MG | ecosystem: Environmental > Aquatic > Freshwater > Creek | place: USA: Georgia... | reverse complement strand
TGCAGCATCTGGCGCCAGGTGCTGCTGCAGGAAGCTGGCGAGCTGGCGCGTGACGGCCGCGTCGCTCGCGTACGGCAGGCCGAACTCGACCAGCCCGCCGCGGGCACGCCGCGCCGTCTCGTGCCGCCCGACCCGCGGGAAGAAGCCATCGACCAGCAGCGCACGCACCTCGTCGCGTGACAGGTCGACCGACTGCGCTTGACCGATGAGGCGCGAGCCGCCGCCGAGCAGCGTCACCGTCACGCGCTCCGGCGCGTCCGCGGCGAGCAACTGCTCCTTGGCAACGCGGCAGCGCACGATCAACTGCGACAGCCGCGCACTCGACAGCGGCGCCGCCGGGCCGCCCGCAGCCTCGGCCAGCCGCCGCTCGACGAGGTGCGCCAGCGCCAGGTCCATGTTGTCGCCGCCGAGCATCAGGTGCTGGCCGACCGCGCTGCGGCGCACCGTCGGCAAGCCACCCGGCCGCTCTGGCGCGCCCACGTCGATCAGCGAGAAGTCGGTCGTCCCGCCGCCCACGTCGCACACCAGCACACGCCGCACGCCGTCCAGCGCCGTGGCCAGCGTCTCGCGGTGGCGGAAGAGCCAGTCCTGGAACGCGGCCTGCGGCTCCTCCACCAGCGTCAGCGTCGGCAAGCCAGCCAGCCGCGCGGCCTGCAGCGTCAGCGCCCGCGCCGCCTCGTCGAAGGACGCGGGCACGGTGAGCACGACGGTCTGCGCGTCGAGCGGCGTGTCCGGGTGGGCGTGGTCCCAGGCGCTGCGGACGTGGGCGAGGTAGGACGCGCTGGCCTCGACCGGCGAGACCTTGCCGACGCTGTCGTCCGCGCCCCAGGGGAGGATGGGGGCGAGGCGGTCGGCGCCGGGATGCGAGAGCCAGCTCTTGGCGCTGCTGACGAGGCGGCCCGGTACCTGTGCGCCCATCTGGCGGGCGTGGTGACCGACGAAGGGAGCGTCGTCGAGTGGATGGAAGCGGACCGAGGGCAGCAGCGGGCGGGCGAACCACTCGCCGGGGCCCGTCCACTGCGGGATCTCGAACAGCGTGATCTCGGCACCGCCCGCGCGGGCGCTGGCGACCACGGTGTGGGTGGTGCCGAGGTCGATGCCGACGAGGAACAGCCCGGAAACTGCCATCAGCTCGACATCAAGCCGCCGAGGACTGGCCGCGCATGTCGAACTCGACCTTCCAGCGCTCGGTGCCGCCCACCGGAACGGCGGCGAGTTCGAGCGTGCCGGTCTCGGTGACGCCCGCGTGCAGCGTCACGGCGACGACCTCGCCCGGCGTGCGGCCCTGGGCGGGCAGCGTGGCCTGGATGTCGCCGACGTCGTGCAGCTCGTCCGGCGACCAGAAGTCGAGCAGCGTGCCGGCCACGTCCTGCCGGCGCACCGACGAGCCGAGGAAGCGGAACTGCACCGGCGCGCCGACCACCAGCCCGAACGGCTGCGCGTCGATCGCGACATCGCTGCCCTCCTCCATGCCGAAGGGCGCGACGCACAGCGCCTGCATCGGCGCGTCGAAGCCGGGCACCGCGGGCATCGACGACTCGACCGCGACGTAGTACGCCTGCGCCGTGCCGCCCCGGATGCGCACGCCGCGGCCACGCCGGACATGCCCGTAATACGCCGCACCACGCGCCACCGCCAAGTCGAGATCGGCGCCGTCGAGCTGGCGCGCGGCCGGCGCACCGTCCTCGGCGAGCCAGGCGTTGAGCGTGTCCAGCGTGCGCTGCGCCAGCGGCCCGGCGCGGAAGACGCCGCCGTTGAACAGCACCGCGGTCGGGTGCAGGAAGGTGGCGTCCTCGGGTTGCTGCGGGGCAAGGCCGTCCAGTTCCGCCAGCGCGCCGACCTGCCGGGCAAGGAAGGCGGCGAGGTGGCGGCTGATCGCGGCGTCCTGCGCATACGGCAGGCCGAGCTGCGTCAGGCCGATGCGCGGCTTCTGCACCGGGCGGGCCGAGGCAGGCACCTGCGGGAAGAAGCCTTCGAGGATGATCGCGCTGACCTCGGCGCGGGTGAGTTCGGTGCGGATCGAGCCGCCGATCAGCTTCGAGCCGCGGCTGGGCACGACCAGCGGCTGCGCGGGCGCGTCCGGGTCCGACAGCAGCACTTCCTTGGCAGCGCGGCAGGCGTGTGTCAGCGCGCGCATCTGCCAGGCGTCGAGCGACTTGCCCTCGGCGGCGAGCTTGCGCGCGACGGTGTGCGCCAGCGCCAGGTCCATGTTGTCGCCGCCAAGCAGGATGTGGTCACCGACCGCCACGCGGGTGAGTTCGAGGTTGCCCTCGCGCTCCAGCACCGCCATCAGCGAGAAGTCGCTCGTGCCGCCGCCGACGTCGACCACCAGGATCACGTCGCCCGGCTTCACCGCCTTGCGCCACGCGCCCTGGCTGGTCTGGATCCAGCTGTAGAGCGCCGATTGCGGCTCCTCCAGCAGCGTGACCGCGCCGTAGCCGGCCTCGCGGGCAGCCTCGGCGGTCAGCTCGCGGGCGGCAGGGTCGAACGACGCGGGAATCGTCACGGTGACGGCCTGCGCGTCGAACGGCGCCTCGGGATGGGCGTGGTTCCAGGCGTCGCGCAGGTGCGCCAGGTAGCGCCGCGACGCCTCCAGCGGCGACACGCGGGCGATTTCAGCGGGCGCGTCGGCGGGCAGGATCGCGCCGCGGCGGTCCACACCCGGGTGGCACAGCCAGCTCTTGGCGCTGGAGACGAGGCGGATCGGCGTCGTCGCGCCGCGCTGGCGGGCCATCGCGCCGACCGAGCCGCCCTGCTCCTCGCCCCACGGCAGGCTCAGGTCGCCAGCGGCGAGTTCGTCGGCGTGCGGCAGGTAGAGGAAGGACGGCAGCAGGTCGTGCGATTCGACCGTGCCGGGCGCGGTCACCTGCGGCACCGACAGCACGCCGTGGACGGTCTGGTCGCCGTCGCAGGCGGCCAGATCGACCCAGGCCAGCGCGCAGTGGGTGGTGCCCAGATCGATGCCCAGGCTGTAGCGGGGGGCGTTGTTCGACAGATCGGTGCTCACAGCTCCACCTCCGCCTGCGCGACGATGGCCGCGTCGTGGTGTTCGGCGCGCTGCGGCAGCCGCACTTCGGTGACGCGCCAGCCGCGGTGGCTGAGCGTGCCGGTGAAGGGGGCCTGGCCGACGACGTTGCCGGTCAGGCGCACGGCGCTGGCGTCGAAGCCGGCGGGCAGCGTGATGCGGCGGCCTTCCTCTTCCGTGCGCACGGGCGCGAGCGTGAAGTGCGCGGCCAGCACCTTGCGGCAGCCTTCGTGGACGAGGCGGGCGGCGGCACCGACATCGGCGTCGGCATGGCCGGCCAGGTCTTCCTGCACGAAGTCGATCAGGCGGGCCTCGCGCTGGAGCAGGCCGAGCAGCTGCAGCGCGGCGTCGGGCGTGGCTTCCTTCAGCGTGATGATCTGCGGCGGCGGAGGCGGCGGCGGGGCCACGGGGGCCGGGGCAGGCACCGGAGCAGATGCGGCTGCGGGTGGCGCGGGTGGCGCGACCGGCTCGGGCGCGTCCGCCGCGAGGTAGCGCTGCGCCAGCTCGCCGCTGAACAGCACACTGAACGCCATCGACAGGCGGCGCAGAAAGGACGGCGGCGGGCTGGAAGAACGGTGGGGACTCGGCATCGGGACACTCGTCAAAAGACAACCGGCGGATTCTATCGACGCGGGGAAAAGGCCCGAGGGTTTCTCCGAAGCGCAGCGGTAGAGCCCGCCCCCCTGCGCCGCCCCCCGCCTCAGCGGGCGTTGGCGCGCCGCTCCGCGCCGATGCAGGACGGCGCGCAGACGAGTTTGTGCCGACCGAGGATCGCCTTGCTGTGCAGCAACTCGCGCAGCCGCACCTTGCCGCAGACCGCGCAGGTCCAGACATTCGGGTTGAAACTGTCCTCCAGCCGCTGGACGAACTCGGGGCGTTGCGGATCGGGGGCCGGCAACTCGGCATGGCCGGGCAACGCGTTCAGACCCAGCCCCTCCCGATGCCATGCACCAGCGACATCCACCAGACCAGCCTTGTCATGCATGGCATCCTCCATTTGCAAATTGTTGTGCTGGTTGTATGGGCATGGACGGTGCCCAACATTGAGCAGGCTCACCGAACCGGTCGCCCACCTGCAGGCGTCAGGCGTCGCGCGGCAACCAGCCGACCCGCCCTTGCCCGGTGTCGGAGAGCCGGGCGACAAACGCCGGCACCGCCTGCGCGGCCAGGCGGAAGTCGAATTCCACCTGCGCACCATGGCGCACCTCGCCCAGCACCGCTCCGACCGCCGACAACTCGCGCCGGACCAGTCCCTCCAGCGCATAGGGCACCGTGCAGCGCAGCGGGCGCATCCGCTGCAGCGGCACCTTGGTCGCCCCGACCAGCGCCTGTGCCACCGCATCCGTGTAGGCGCGCACCAGTCCGCCGGCACCCAGCTTCACGCCCCCGAAGTAACGGACGACCGTCGCGAGCACGCCTTCGAGATCCTGGTGGCGCAGGACCGCCAGCATCGGGCGACCGGCCGTGCCGCCAGGCTCGCCATCATCGACCACAGCCGATTGCCCGCCCGCCATCAGCGCCCAGCAGACATGGCGCGCACCGGGATGCGCCTGCCAGAGCGCATCGACCACGGCCTGCGCGCTGGCCCGGTCCGGGACAGGCTGGACACAGCCGATGAATCGGCTCTTCTTGATGACAAGTTCGCTGTGAACCGGGAGGGCAAGGGTGCTGGACATGGCACGACATGGTAGCCCCCGGGCGTCGTCAAGCGGTAGTTCCACACGGGAACGGAGCGCCCCTGGCCTGCGGACGGGCCGTCTCTTCGCCGCAAGGTGGCGGGACAAGGTACCGTTACGACCCATGGACTCCGTTTCGAACACCACCATGCTGCAGACCGACCATCCGGCGATGCCGATCGCGCACGCGCTGACCAGACAGGTCGTGATCGAAACCGCCAGCGTGCGCGACTGGCCGCGCATCTGCCAGCTCGTGGCGCAGAACTTCCCGCTGCAGTCCGAGGCGTCCATGGGCTACTGGCTGTGCCACCAGCGGCCGTATTTTCAGGTCGCGCGCCTGGACGGCGAGGTGATCGGGTTCATGCACGCCCAGCCGCAGCCGGAGACCGGCACGCTGTGGGTCAACATGCTGGCCGTGGATGCACGCTACCGCCACCGGGGTGTCGGGCACCGGCTGGTGGCGCACTTCGAATCGGTCTGTCGGGACTGGGACTGCGCGCGTGTCGAACTGCAGTGCCTGCGCACCAATGCAGCGGGGCTGCGGCTGTACCGGCGCCATGGCTACGTGCGCGTGGTCGAGACGCTCACGCAGCGGGGCCTGCAGGTGATCGTCCACCGCAAGCCCCTGCCGGCGAGCGAGGCGCCGGCGAGTGGCCCGCGCCCGCCGGTGCAGCTGGACGGCCGTCTGCAGCGCTGGGCCTACCGGCTGTTCTATCTCGCCTGGTTCCGCCGACGCTCGCCGGTGCAGGGCTGAAACGCCCGGGCCGCCACCCTGCGGCTGGTCGATGGTCTGGCCGTTGTTGTGTAATCTTTCAGTTTTCGGTCAGATTGCGAACAGAGGTCAGGGATGTCGAGTGTGCGGGGACAGGACGCGGGGCGAAGAAAGCGCATCGCCGAGGTGATCGGCGCGCAGATCGAGCCGATCACGCGCTTCAGGGCCGCCGACCTGAAGGAGCTGTCGCCAGACACCGAATCGGGCGCGGAGATGGTCGTCACCACCCGGCAACGGGTCGATCTGGACACCGAGACCGCGGGCGGCACGGGCCGGCTGCCGCAGGGTGTCGCCACACGCCCGGACGTCGCCACGATCGAGACGGAGCTGCAGCAGCGGCTGGCGTGCGCCGAAGCGGCCGCCGCGGCCCGCATCCAGCAATGGGCGACGGAAGAGCCGGGCCGCTACCGGCGCCTGCTGCCCGCCGACACCTTCTTCCGCGACCTGCCGAACGAGACCATCGGCACGGAATGGCCCTGTGCCACCTGCGGCCAGCACGGCAAGCGGGCCTGTGCAGGCTGCGCGGGCAGCGGTGCGCAGACCTGCCCCGACTGCCAGGGCCGCAGGCACGGCGCCTGTCGGCAGTGCCGGGGGCTCGGACGCCTGGCCTGCGGGGTCTGCGAAGGCCGCGGGCTGCTCCACCCGTCGGCACCCGCAGCGGCCGGCCCCCCCGGGCCCTGCACCGCCTGCAGCCAGGGCTGGCGTGACTGCGCGGCCTGCGAAGGCCGGGGCGAACAGGATTGCGCCCGCTGCGCCGCGTCCGGCCGGATCGTCTGCCCCGACTGCCAGGGGCAGCAGGAACTCGACTGCCCCGACTGCGCCGCATCCGGCTGGCACCACCAGTGGGGCCGGCTGCGCGAGCGGCTGGAGGTGGAGGACCTGCTGGAAGTCCACCACCCGGATCCGGCCGTTGCCGCCGCCATCACCGCACGCCATGCCGACGTCACCACGCTCGACGAGATCTGCCTGCTGGAGCAGGTGCGCTACACCACGGCGCCACTGGCCGTCCAGGCCGTGCAGCGCCTGCAACTGCCGGTGCGGCAGGCCCGGCTGCAGGTCGCAGGACAGCCGATGGAGTTCACCGCACTGGGGGCGTCGCTGGAGATCGTCGACTACCAGCAGGTGGCCGCCGTGCTGCTGGGGCACGACCTGGACACGCTGGAGAGGAACGTCGACGGCAGCGGACGCCACCTCGGCGAGGCGCTGCAGCGCTTCCTGCAATCACCACTGAACCTGGACATCGCCGCACGCACGCCGCAGGCGGACATCGCGCGCCAGTACCCGGGCATGGTCGGCGAAACCTACCGGACGCGCGCGCTGCACGCAGCGCGGCGTGCGGTCGAGCGGCTGTGGCTGCAGCGGGTGCGGCGGCCGCGGCTGTACGGTCTGGCGGGGGTCGGCGTGGTGTCGGCGCTGCTGGTGGCGCTCGGCAGCCCGCACGTCGGTGTGGCGAGCGCCTCGGCGCTGGCCGCCGGGCTGGGCATCACGGCATGGGTCGGCGCCGACTGGCAGGCGCGTCGGGCCCTGGCCCGGTCGCTGCAGATGCCCGGGAGCGACCGGCTGCTGCGGCCCCTGCGCCAGTCGGGTGCCGTGCGGCGCTCGCAGCTCGCCACGGTGGGCGCCGCCGTGGTCGTGGCGCTGGCAGGGGCTGGCGCCATGACCCGGCTGCCGCATGTCCGGCAACAGACCGAACAGCGCCGCGCCGCCGCCGCATTGCAGCAGCAGATCGCGGTATGGCTGGGCCGTGACGACAAGGACTACCGGCTGCGGCACTACCCTGCGGCGGACGTGCTGGTGCAGGCGCTCGGACAGGCCCCGCCGGTCGATCCGCAGGTCCGGCTGGTGCGCGCATGGCAGCTGCTGCTCGGGCCGGACGGCCTGACCCCCGATCCCCGCGGCGCGGAGCGGCTGCTGGACGGGCTGGACAACGACCCGGCCCTGGCCACCTCGGTCGTGCTGGCGCGGGCGCGCGCCACGCTGTGGCTGCGCAGCCGCTCGGTCAGTGCCCTGCAGGCCGCGGCCACTGCGCTGGAAGCACTGCCGGAGCCACACTCGCCCGAAGCGCTCTATACGCTGGCCCTGGTACAGCTGACGCCGGTCATGGCCACACGCACCGGCGGCCTGTCCTCGGGCATCGCGACGCTGCAACAGGCCGCCGACACGGGCCACGCCAGCGCGTGTTTCGAGCTGGGCCGCCGGCTCGGGGCCGGGGCCGGCCTGCGCCGCGATCTCGCCGCGGCGCGCCGGTATCTGGGCTACGCCGAGTCGAAAGGCGTCCCCGGTGCCGCGAAGGAGCTGGCCGCGCTGCGCTGAGCGGCACGGCGCCGCGACTCAGAGCACCCGGTCGCTGGCCCGCGCCAGGTAGAACCACTCCTGCCCCACCTGCGCCCGCGGGTTGGGAAAGACGATCCAGCCATCGGTCTGTGCCACCACCGGCCGGCCGTCGTCCCGGTGGCCGATCACCTGCCCGGCCTGGACGGGATCGAAGCTCGACCAGTCGCGGGTGAAGTGGTCGCCGACGTGCTCGCAGTCGACCACATCGAACAGGCACATCAGCGTGTGCTGCGCCGGCAGGACCGGCGCGTCGACCTCGCCCTCCGGCGGCTCCAGCATGTCCAGCAGGCGCAAGGTGCGCAGCACGGCCCGCCGGGCCACTTCCGGCGCCCGGGGATCGTCGTGCTGGCCGCATTCGAGCGTGACGCCGTAGCCGCCACAGGAGCGGATGTACTCGGTCGTGCCCACGCCGAACTGCGGATCCGGCGCCGCCCGGCCCAGCGCAGCCGCCACCGCCCGGCGGCGCTCGACGCCGCGGGCGTAGGTTTCCAGCCAGCCCTCCACCAGCAGCGCGGGGCCAAGCGCCGCCGCCAGCGCCGCTTCGGCCCGCGCATGGGCGAAGGGTTCCAGGTCGCCGGTGTTGTCGTGCGGACCGACCATCACGAAGGGCGCGCCGGCCGTGTGGAAGGAATGCAGGTCCAGCAGCACGTCGTGGGCCTGCAGCAGCGGGCACAGCACCCGCGCCACCCGGTCCTCGAAATCCTGCGGAATGGCGGGCGGCACCAGCTTGCGGTTGAGATTGCGATCGCCTTCGCGGGCGTGGCGGGCGTGGGCCAGCGCGTTGGTGACGGGCACCACGGTGAGCTGCCCCCGGCGCAGGCGCAGCCGCCCCGCGTCGAAGGCCTCCAGCAGGCCGTGCAGCGCCTGCGTGCCGCAGGTCTCGTTGCCGTGGACGGCGCCCAGCACGATCAGCCGGGGGCCGGGCTGCAGGCCGAGGTACTGGTGAACACGCAGGCTGGTGGGATGGGCGGGGGAGCGGGTCATGGGCATGAGCATAGCCGCGGCAACGGCGTTCTTCGGCTCCACATCTTCCCTTGGTCGGCGCGCACCAGTTATCCCCGGAGCCTGTGGATAAAGCTGGGTACAAGCTGTGATCGGCTGCGCCAAGTGACTGTCACAGTGTGACTTTTGTTGGAATGCTCGTGCATTGAGCAGCAGGCGGATTCAGTGGGCCGTGGCGTCGCTGCCCCCGCGCAGCCGCCGCCAGGTCTGCGAGGGCAGTTCGCCGAAGAGGCGCCGGTAGTCCTGGGCAAAGTGGCCGAAGTGCCAGAAGCCCCACTGCGCGGCCGCCTCGGTGACAGTCGGCGCGTCGCGCAGCGCCCGGCGCGCGCCCGCCAGCCGCTCCGCCCGCAGGTACGCGGCGGGCGCCATGCCCAGCACGTCCTGGAAGGCCGCCTGCAGCGTGCGCCGGCTGACCCGCAGCGTGGCGCACAACGCGGCCACCGTCACCGGGGTTTCCGGGTCCTGGTTCACCTGTGCACGGGCCTGCTGAACCAGCGCCCAGTGGCGCTGTGGCGCGACCGGCGCCTCCTCGTCCGCATGCGCGGCACTGACCAGCATCTCCAGTGCATTCGACTGCGCCGCGTGGCGCAACTGGCTGCGCACGGCCGCGTTGTCGAGCAGGCCCGGCTCGCGCGCCAGCATCTCGAAGGCCCCGCGCATGAAGTCGCGCAGGGCGTCGAGGCGGTCGTGGGCAGCGCGGTGCAGCGCCGCGGTGGCGCCGACACGGGCGATCAGCGCCTGCTCGTCCGGCGTGGCCAGGCGCATCAGCTCGTCGCGGTCGATCTCCATGCCCGCCATCTGCAGGCCTTCGGGCGTGAAGAACTCGAAACCCCGCGCGCCAGAAAAGGTACAGAAGCGGCCGGTGTGCGCGTCGCCCGCCCAGTCCGAGGCGCCGCAGAACACGGCGGTCCCCACCACCGGCGCCAGCGGCAGGCCGAGCGCCAGCCGGTCGCCGGGCAAGGCGCCATGCTGGTGCAGGCGGCGGCTGGTGCCCTCGACGAAGAGGTGCACGCCGTCCAGCCAGGCCTCGGCGATGCGCCCCTCGAAGGCACCGGCCGAGAGCTGTGCGTAGGACTGGTTCCAGCCCGTCAGCAGCGCGGCCTGCTCGTCGATGTCGCGGGTGGCGGCCTGGTGCACCGAGGCGGGGCGAACCGGCGACGAAAGAGCGGAATGTGTGAACATGTCACAGCATCCAGCAATAACCGCGCCTGCGTCATTGGTTCCTGCCCTGATCGCGCAGTGCCAAAACTGGATAGCCAGCCCCCTCAGGGACTCCGTATGGTTCGCACGGTTCGTGACGTTCATCAACTCGGAGCAACCTTTCATGCAGACGCAGACACTCAAGCCCACGCTGAACGCGTGGCACCTGTGGGGCCTCGCGGTGGGCCTCGTGATCTCGGGCGAATACTTCGGCTGGAGCTACGGCTGGGCCAGTGCGGGCACGCTGGGCTTCCTGGTCACCTCGCTGGCGGTGGCGGTGATGTACACCACCTTCATCTTCAGCTTCACCGAGCTGACCACCGCGATTCCCCACGCCGGCGGCCCCTTCGCCTACGCCTCGCGCGCCCTCGGCCCGACGGGTGGCTTCATCGCCGGCTTCGCCACGCTGGTCGAGTTCGTGTTCGCGCCGCCGGCCATCGCGCTGGCGATCGGCGCCTACCTGAACGTGCAGTTCCCCGGCGTCGATCCGAAGCTGATGGCCGTGGGCGCCTACGTGGTGTTCATGGCGCTCAACATCGTCGGCGTGAAGACGGCGGCGACCTTCGAGCTGTTCGTCACCGTGCTGGCCATCATCGAGCTGCTGGTGTTCATGGGCGTGGTGGCACCCGGCTTCTCGTTCGCCAACTTCGCCGCCAAGGGCTGGGCCGGTTCGGACACGTTCTCGATGGGGTCGATCTCGGGCATGTTCGCGGCGATCCCGTTCGCGATCTGGTTCTTCCTCGCCATCGAAGGCGTGGCGATGGCCGCCGAAGAGGCCAAGGATCCGAAGGTCACCATCCCGCGCGCCTACATCGGCGGCATCCTGACGCTGCTGGTGCTGGCGATCGGCGTGATGGTGTTCGCGGGCGGCGTCGGCGACTGGACCAAGCTGTCCAACATCAACGACCCGCTGCCGCAGGCGATGAAGGCCGTCGTCGGCGAACACAGCGGCTGGTTGCACATGCTGGTCTGGATCGGCCTGTTCGGGCTGATCGCGTCGTTCCACGGCATCATCCTCGGCTATTCGCGTCAGATCTTCGCGCTGGCACGCGCCGGCTACCTGCCCGGCTGGCTCGCCACGGTGCATCCGAAATTCGGCACGCCGTGGATCGCGGTGCTGGCCGGCGGGGTCATCGGCATCCTGGCGATCTTCAGCGACGAGTGGATCAAGATCGGCGGCCAGACGCTCACCGCCAACATCGTCACCATGTCGGTGCTCGGCGCGATCGTGATGTACATCCTGTCGATGTGGAGCCTGTTCGTGCTGCGCAAGTCGGAGCCGGCGCTGGAGCGGCCCTTCCCCGCGATCGGCTACCCCGTGCTGCCGGCGATCGCGCTGGGGCTGGCGGTGGTCTGCCTGCTGACGATGGTGTGGTTCAACCCGCTGGTGTCGGGGCTGTTCGCTGGCTTCATGGCGATCGCCTATGGCTACTTCAGAATGACCGCCGGCCGCCGCGCCGACCTGGCCACCCCGGGCCTGCTGCGCGCCCAGCACTGAAGCCCTGAGCCCCTGCCCCTTCACGCACTCCGGAGCGCCATGCCCTACGCACACACCCTCGGCGGCCATGTCTGGCAGTTCACCGATCTGGCCACCCTGATGGCGCGGGCCACGCCGCTGCGCTCCGGCGACGTGCTGGCCGGTGTCGCCGCCAGAACGTCCGCCGAGCGCATGGCGGCGCGCATGGCGCTGGCGGAGCTGCCGCTGAAAACTTTCCTGAACGAGGCGCTGGTCCCGTATGAAACCGACGAGGTCACGCGCCTGATCCTCGACAGCCACGACGCCGCCGCCTTCGCCGAGATCGCCCACCTCACCGTGGGCGACTTCCGCGACTGGCTGCTCGGCGACGCGGCGGACGAGGCGACGCTGGCCCGCGTGCGCCGCGGCATCACGCCCGAAATGGCCGCCGCGGTCAGCAAGCTGATGCGCAACCAGGACCTGATCCTCGTCGCGCGCAAGTGCCGCGTCATCACGCGCTTTCGCAACACGCTCGGCCTGCCCGGGCGGCTGGCGATGCGGCTGCAGCCCAACCACCCGACCGACGACCCGCGCGCCATCGCCGTCTCGATGCTCGACGGCCTGCTCTACGGCGCGGGCGACGCGGTGATCGGCATCAACCCGGCCGGCGACGGGCTGGGGCCACTGACGGACATGATGCGGCTGGTGGACGAGGTGATCCAGCGCTTCGAGATCCCCACACAGTCCTGCGTGCTGACCCACGTGACCAACCAGATCCAGGCGATCGAACACGGGGCGCCGGTCGACCTGGTCTTCCAGTCGATCGCCGGCACCGAGGCCGCCAACCGCAGCTTCGGCATCGACCTGGCCGTGCTGCGCGAGGCGCGCGAGGCGGCGCTGAGCCTGAAGCGCGGGACCATCGGCGACAACGTGATGTATTTCGAGACCGGCCAGGGCTCGGCGCTGTCGGCCAACGCCCACCACGGCCTCGACCAGCAGACCTGCGAGGTGCGCGCCTACGGCGTGGCCCGCGCCTTCGACCCGATGATCTGCAACACGGTCGTCGGCTTCATCGGACCAGAGTACCTGTTCGACGGCAAGCAGATCATCCGCGCCGGCCTGGAGGACCACTTCTGCGGCAAGCTGCTCGGCCTGCCGATCGGCTGCGACGTCTGCTACACCAACCACGCCGAGGCGGACTCGGACGACATGGACACGCTGATGACGCTGCTCGGCACGGCGGGGGTCACCTTCCTGATCGGCGTGCCCGGCGCGGACGACGTGATGCTCAATTACCAGAGCACGTCCTTCCACGACGCGCTGTACCTGCGCGAAGTGCTCGGCCTGAAGCGGGCGCCGGAGTTCGAGGCGTGGCTGCAGCGCATGGGCATCAGCGACGCGGACGGGCGCGTGCTGCCCGTCTCGCGCGGCCATGCCCTGCTGGAGCACCTGGGATGAGCGACCTCAAGCCGTCGACCACACCGTTGACCACGGCCGATCCCTGGGCGCACCTGCGGGCGCTGACGCCGGCCCGCGTCGGACTGGGGCGCAGCGGGTCGAGTCTGCCGACGCGCGAGCTGCTGGCGTTCGGCGCGGCGCATGCAATGGCGCGCGACGCGGTGCATCTGCCCCTGGACGCCGAGGCACTGTGTGCGGAGATCGAAGCACTCGGCCTGCCGACGCTGCGCGTGCAGAGCGCAGCGCCGGACCGCGCCACCTACCTGCTGCGCCCGGACCTCGGCCGCCGGCTCGGCCGCGACAGCGCGGTGCAGCTCGATGCCCTCGGCGCGGTCGAGGCCGACCTGCTGCTCGTCGTCGGCGACGGGCTGTCGTCTGCGGCGGTGCAGCGCCAGGCCGTGCCGCTGATCGATGAACTGCTGAAGCAGCAGCCGGACGGCTGGCGGCTGGGCCCGGTCGTCGTCGCGACACAGGCCCGCGTGGCGCTCGGCGACGACATCGGCCAGCGGCTGGCGGCGCCGATGGTCGCGGTGCTGATCGGCGAGCGGCCGGGCCTGAGTTCGCCGGACAGCCTGGGCGTCTACCTGACCCACGCGCCGCGCGTCGGCCGCACGGACGCAGAGCGCAACTGCCTGTCGAACGTGCGCGCAGAAGGGCTGACACACGCTGAGGCGGCGCGCAAGCTGTGGTGGCTGGTGCAGGCGGCGCGGCATCTGCAACTGACCGGGGTCGGATTGAAAGACCGCAGCGACCTGCTGGGCGGATAGCAAACGTGCAGAATCGGCGGCACCCGATGTCCGGGTCGATTGCCGATTTGCCGATGAAAGCCTGCACACCCATGAACGCTCCCCTCAACGACGCCGCCCTCGACCAGCTCCTGCGCAGCGCGCGCACCTTCAACAAGTTCACCGACCGTCCCGTCGATGACGCCACGCTGCAGCAGCTCTATGACCTGTTCAAGTGGGGCCCGACCTCGATGAACTGCCAGCCGGCGCGCCTCGTCTTCGTGCGCAGCGCCGAGGCCAAGGCGCAGCTCCAGGCGACGCTCGCTCCGGGCAACGTAGACAAGACCATGGGCGCGCCGGTCACGGCCATCATCGCCCAGGACACCGCCTTCTTCGACCACCTCCCGACGCAGTTCCCGGTGATGCCCGCCGCGCGCGACCTGTTCGCCGGCAACGCCGGACTGGCCGCGGACACCGCCTTCCGCAACAGCTCGCTGCAGGGCGCCTACCTGATCCTGGCGGCGCGCGCGCTCGGCCTGGACGCCGGCCCGATGAGCGGTTTCAACCCCGCCGCGGTCAACGAGGCCTTCTTTCCGGACGGCCGTTTCAAGGTCAACTTCCTGGTCAACCTCGGCTGGGGCGACACCTCGGGCAACTACCCGCGCGGGCCGCGGCTGGCGTTCGAGGACGTGGTGCGGATCGCCTGATCCCCGCCAGCCCCCTGGGTAAGTCCGGCTGACGAGAGGCTCGGGGTGTCGGTAAGGTCACCGGCACCTGTACTTGTACGACAACCGAGCCTCCCATGCACGACCCCGGTCACACGCCCGCGCCTGCCACTTCCCACCCCCAGCACCAGCCGATCGGCGTCATCGGCCTCGGCGCGATGGGCCGCGGCATGGCCGCCTCGCTGCGCCGCGCCGGCTACCACGTCCACGTCTGTGATGTGCGGCCCGAGGCCGCGCAGGCCTTCGCGGCGGACGGCGGCGTCGCCTGCGCCACCCCCGCCGAGGTGGCAGCCCACTGCGACGTGGTCGTCAGCGTCGTGGTCAACGCCGCGCAGACCGAAGCGGTGCTCTTCGGCGAACACGGTGCGGCGGCGGCGATGCGGCCCGGCAGCGTCTTCGTGATGTGCTCCACCGTCGATCCGAACTGGTCGGTCGCGCTGGAAGCGCGGCTGGCGGCGGTGGACGTGCTGTACCTGGACGCGCCGATCTCCGGCGGTGCCGCCAAGGCGGCGTCCGGCCAGATGACGATGATGACCGCCGGCCGCCCCGCGGCCTACGCCAAGGTCGGCGGCGCGCTCGACGCGATGGCCGCCCAGGTCTACCGGCTCGGCGACCAGGCGGGCAATGGCAGCAAGGTGAAGATCATCAACCAGCTGCTGGCCGGCGTGCACATCGCCGCGGCGGCCGAGGCGATGGCGCTCGGCCTGCGCGAAGGCGTGGACGCCGCGGCGCTCTACGAGGTGATCACGCACAGCGCCGGCAACAGCTGGATGTTCGAGAACCGCATGGCGCACGTGCTGGCGGCCGACTACACGCCGCTGTCCGCGGTCGACATCTTCGTGAAGGACCTCGGCCTCGTGCTCGACACGGCGCGGGCGACCAAGTTCCCGCTGCCGCTCTCCGCCACGGCGCACCAGATGTTCATGCAAGCCTCGACCGCCGGCTTCGGCCGCGAGGATGACTCCGCCGTGATCAAGATTTTCCCCGGCATCACGCTGCCGCAACCTGAGCCCAAGCCATGAGTCGCCGCCCCCTGCTCGGCTGCATCGCCGACGATTTCACCGGCGCGACCGACCTCGCCAACAACCTCGTGCGCAGCGGCATGCGCACGGTACAGACCATCGGCGTGCCAGCGGACGCCGACGCGCCGGTGGACGCCGACGCCATCGTGGTCGCGCTGAAGTCCCGCACCATCCCCGCGGACGAGGCGGTCGCGCAGTCGCTGGCGGCGCTGCGCTGGCTGCAGGCGCAGGGGGTGGCGCAGGTGTATTTCAAATACTGCTCCACCTTCGACTCGACCCCGGCCGGCAACATCGGCCAGGTCACCGACGCCCTGCTCGACGCGCTGCACGGCCCCGGCCCGGGCTTCACCATCGCCTGTCCCGCCTTCCCGGACAACCAGCGCACGGTGTTCAAGGGCCACCTCTTTGTCGGCGACGTGCTGCTGTCCGACAGCGGCATGCGCCACCACCCGCTCACGCCGATGACCGACGCCAACCTCGTGCGCGTCCTGCAGGCGCAGACGCGGCGGCGTGTCGGGCTGGTCGATCAGGCGGTCGTTTCGCGTGGCGCCGAGGCCATCGCGCAGCGGTTCCGCGAACTGCAGGCCGATGGCGTGGGCATCGCCGTGGTGGACGCGGTGGGCAATGGTGACCTGTTCCTGATCGGACAGGCGCTGGCCGGGATGCCGCTGGTGACCGCCGGCTCGGGCATCGCCATCGGCCTGCCGCAGAACTGGCAGACCACCGGGGCGCTCCCGGCGAGCGACGTGGCGGACCGCCTGCCGCCCGCGAGCGGCCTGCGTGCGGTGGTCTCGGGCAGTTGCTCGGTGGCGACCAATGCGCAGGTGCTGCATTTCCGCCAGCACGGCGGCGCAGCCTTCGCCGTGAACCCGCTGGACATCGCCGCAGGCGAGGACGTGGCCGCGCAGGCGCTGGCCTGGGCCACGCCGCGGCTGGCGCAAGGCCCGGTGCTGGTCTACGCCACGGCGGAAGCGGAGGCCGTGCGCGCCGTGCAGGCGCGGCTCGGCGTCGCCGCAGCGGGCGAGCTGGTGGAGCGCACGCTGTCGCGCATCGCCGCGGGCCTCGTGCAAGCCGGCGTGCGGCAACTGGTCGTCGCGGGCGGGGAAACCTCCGGCGCGGTCGTGCAGGCGCTGGGCGTCACGCAGATGGCGATCGGGCCGCAGATCGATCCGGGCGTGCCGTGGACGGCGGTGACCTCGCCGGTCTGTCCGGGCGAGACGGTGCATGTGGCGCTCAAGTCCGGCAACTTCGGCAGCACGGACTTCTTCACCAGAGCCTTCGCCCGGCTGACACCGGAGCTGCACGCATGAACGACACTGCCCTGCGCGCCGAGGTCTGCCGCGTCGGCGCCTCGCTGTTCGACCGGGGCTACGTCCACGCCAGCGCCGGCAACATCAGCGTGCGCACCGAGGACGGCGGCTTCCTGATCACGCCGACCGACGCCTGCCTCGGCACGCTGTCGCCCGAACGGCTGGCCGCGGTCAATGCTGGCGGCGTGCAGACCGGCGGCGACCGCGCCTCGAAGACGCTCGCGCTGCACCGCCGCATCTACGCCGCCGACCCCGAGGCGCGCTGCGTGATCCACACGCACTCGACCCACCTCGTCGCGCTGACGCTGGCAGGCGTGGCGCACCCGGACGACATCGTGCCGCCGATCACGCCGTACTTCGTGATGAAGGTCGGCCATGTGCCGCTGATCCCGTACCACCGCCCTGGCGACCCCGCCGTCGCCGACCTCGTCGCGGCGCGGATCGCGGCCCGCCACGCCGCCGGAACGCCACTGCGCGCCGTCATGCTCGACCGCCTCGGCCCCAACGTCTGGCACCGCAGCCCGGCCGAGGCCAGCGCCGTGCTGGAGGAGCTGGAGGAAACGGCTCGGCTGTGGCTGCTGACCCGTCCCGCCCCGCTGACCGAAGCGCAGATCGACGAGTTGCGCCAGCAGTTCGGCGCGCGCTGGTAAGGCCCCAGCCGCACACCCTTCACCGTTCACCGGACCCGCCATGCCCCGTTTCGCTGCCAACCTGTCGATGCTCTACAACGAGCACGCCTTCCTCGACCGCTTCGCTGCCGCCGCCGCGGACGGCTTCGAGGCCGTCGAGTACCTGTTCCCCTACGCCTTCGAGGCCGGCGAGATCGCCCGACGCCTGAAGGAGCATGGCCTGCAGCAGGTCCTGTTCAACGCGCCGCCCGGTGACTGGGACGCAGGCGAGCGCGGCATCGCCTGCCTGCCGGGGCGCGAAGCCGAGTTCCGCGACGGCTTCGCGCGGGCGCTGGACTACGCCGAGGCGCTCGGCTGTCCGCGCCTCCACGTGATGGCCGGCCTGGCGCCGCAGGGCGCCGACCGGGCGCAACTGCAGGCCACCTACGAGGGCAACATCGCCTGGGCCGCCGAGCGCGCCGCCGCCGCTGGTCGGAACGTGCTGATCGAGCCGATCAACCTGCGCGACATGCCCGGCTACGTCCTGAACCGCCAGGACGAGGCCCACCGCATCGTGCAGGCGATCGGTGTGCCGAACCTGCAGGTGCAGTTCGACCTCTACCACTGCCAGATCGTCGAAGGCGACGTCGCGATGAAGCTGCGCCAGTACCTGCCGACCGGGCGCGTCGGGCATCTGCAGATCGCGGGCGTGCCGATGCGGCACGAGCCGGATCTGGGCGAGCTGAACCATCCGTACCTGTTCGACGTGATCGACGAGGTGTCGGCGGCCTGCGGCTGGCAGGGCTGGGTCGGCTGCGAATACCGGCCGGCGCGCGGCGCAGTGGCGGGCGGCACGTCGGACGGGCTGGGCTGGCTGCAGCGCGCACGCGCACGCTGAGCCTGTGCCTCACTCCCCCAGCCGCCCGTCCCGGAAGTCGCTCAGCGCCTGGTAGATCTCCTGCTGGCTGTTCATCACGAACGGCCCGTACTGGACGATCGGCTCCCTCAGCGGCTCGCCGGCGATCAGCAGCACGCGCGCCTCGGCGCCGGCTTCGATGACCACGCCGTCGGCCTCTGCCTCGTTGGCGAGCAGCGCCATGCGCTGCACCGGCACGGCCTGACCGCCGATCGCCACGGCACCGCGGTAGACGTAGACGAACGCGTTTCGGCTGGCCGGCAGCGGCTGCACGAAGCGGCTGCCCGCCGGCAGGTGCAGATCGAGGTAGAGCGGCGCCGTGGCGTCGCGCGTCACGGCACCGGTCACGCCATGGCTCTCGCCAGCGATCACCGTCACGGCCACGCCGTCGGGTGTCACGAACTTCGGCAGCTCGTCCGCCTTGAAGTCGCGGTACCACGGCGCATTCATCTTGTCGCGGCCGGGCAGGTTCAGCCAGAGCTGGAAGCCTTCCATCACGCCGTGCTCCTGCTGCGGAATCTCGGAGTGGATGACGCCGCGGCCGGCCGTCATCCATTGCACGCCGCCGTTCTCCAGCAGCCCTTCATGCCCGGCGCTGTCGCGGTGGCGCATCCGCCCGGCGATCATGTACGTCACCGTCTCGAAGCCCCGGTGCGGGTGGTCGGGGAAGCCGGCGATGTAGTCGTCCGGCTGGTCGCTGCCGAAGGCGTCGAGCATCAGGAAGGGATCGAGCCGGCGCTGCAGCGACTGCGTCAGCACGCGGGTCAGCTGGACACCGGCCCCATCGGAGGTGGCCATGCCGGCGACCAGCCGTTCCACGCGGCGCGGGTGGCGGATCGTGGCGGGGGTGGTCGTGTCGGTCATGGTCGTCTCCGTGGAAAGCTGACCGTGGTCAGCGATGCACCGCTCAGGCCAGCGCGGCGTTCAGGTCGGCTTCGGCTTGCGCAAAGCCCTTGGCGGCGGCTTCGGGGCCCATCGCCAGCCCTTCGGCGTAAATGAACCGCACGTCGGTCAGGCCCAGGAAGCCCAGCACGCTCTTCAGGTAAGGCACCTGCGAGTCGTTCGGCGTATCGCGGTAAAGGCCACCGCGCGCCAGTGCGACATACACCGTCTTGCCCGTCAGCAGACCTTCCGGACCGGTGGCGGTGTAGCGGAAGGTGACGCCGGCGCGGGCGATGGCGTCGATCCAGCTCTTGAGCTGCACCGGCACGCCGAAGTTGTACATCGGCACGCCCAGCACGACCGTGTCGTGGGCCTGGATCTCGGCGATCAGCGCGTCGTCGAGTGCGACGCGGGCGGCCTGCTCTTCGCTGCGGCTGGGGGCCGGGGTGAACAGCGCGCCCAGCGCGGCTTCGTCGAGCAGCGGGTGCGGCGTCACGGCGAGGTCGCGCAGCGTCAGCGTGGCGCCCGGGTTGGCAGCCTGCAAGCGGGCGGTGATCTGGTTGGCCAGACGGGTGGAATTGGCGCCGTCGCGGCGGGCACTGGCGTTGATCTGGAGGATGTTCATGGCGGTGTCCTGGGCGTTTGCAAAAGTAGAAGGGATGACTGCACTGTATGCACCACCAATCCAAGCCGGAATCCCCATGGATGGATATCATCGTTCCACGAATGGAACAATCCGAACGTCCGATCGATCCGAACGACCTGCTCATCTTCGCCCGCGTGGCGGAGCTGGGCAGCTTCAGCCGCGCCGCCGAGCAGCTCGGCTGGCCCAAGTCGACCGTCTCGCGCCGGCTGGCGGCGCTGGAGCTGCGGCTCGGCGAACGCCTGCTGCTGCGCACCACGCGGCGGCAGACGCTCACCGAGTTCGGCCAGCAGCTGCTGGAACACGCCCGGCAGGTGGCCGCCGAGGTCGATGCCGTGGCCGCGCTGAGCGCCCACCGGCAGGCGGCGCCGAGCGGCCGGCTGCGGGTGTCGATGCCCAGCGACTTCGCCAACCTGCTGCTGGTCGACGCGCTGGCCGCCTTCGTCGCGCTGCACCCGGCGATCTCGCTGGAGCTGGACCTCTCGCCACGGCGCGTCGATCTGCTCGGCGAAGGCTTCGATCTGGCCGTGCGGATCGGGGATCTGCCGGACGACAACCAGCTCGCGGCACGGCGTCTCACCGCATTCAACGCCGGCCTGTACGCCGCACCGGGCTATCTGGCCGAGCGCGGCGAGCCGCAGGAACCCGCCGATCTGGCCACGCACGACGCCGTGCGCCAGCTGGGCAGCAACGGCGATCCGGCGCCCTGGACACTGCTGCGCGACGAGGAACGCTGGCAGGGCGTGCCGCCAGGGCGGATCGGCGCCAATTCACCGGAGGCGCTCATCCGCCTGGCGCGGGCCGGCGCGGGCATCGTCGCCGTGCCGGACTACTTCGCGCAGGCTGGCGTGCGCCAGGGCCGGCTGCGGCGGGTGTTGCCCGCGTGGTGCGTGCCGAGTCCGACCGCGTGGGCGGTGTTCCCGGGGCGGCGGCTGATGCCGGCCAAAACGCGGGTGTTTCTGGACATGCTGCTGGTCGCACTCGGCAGCGCGCCTGTCCTCTCACCCATCACTTCACCGGAATCGGCTGGCCCACCGGCACCGCGGTGATGCTGTTCTTGGGCGAGCCTTCGATGAGCTTTTCCGAGTAGGTCATGTAGACCAGCGCCTGGCGCTTCACGTCGACCACGCGCACGATGCGCAGGCGCTTGAACAGGATCGACAGGCGTTCGCTGAAGACCTCGTCCTGCTGCGGCAGCGGTGCCTTGATGCGGATCTCGCCGACCTGGCGGCAGGCGATCGAGGCATCCGACTTGTCGGTGGCCAGACCGACCGCGCCGGTGATCCCGCCGGTCTTGGCCCGCGAGACGTAGCAGGTGACGCCTTCGACCATCGGGTCGTCGTACGCCTCGACGACGATCTTGTGGTTCGGGCCGATCAGCTTGAAGACGGTGCTGACTTCGCCGAGAGTCTCGGCGCGGGCCGGCAAGGCCGGCAAGGCCGCCAGGGCCGCCAGGGCCAGCCCGGACAGGACCGGGCCCGCACGAAGGGAAGCGAGAAGGGAGGATCGGGTGTATGTCTGCATGGGCCGTGATGATGAACGAAAATCGTGACGCCATGCACGATCAACCTGAATCCCCTGCCCCGTCGGTCGCACCGGCCGTCCTCATCAGCGAAGTGGGGCCGCGCGACGGCCTGCAGAGCGTCTCCGCCGTGATGTCCACCGCGCACAAGCGGGCCTGGATCGACGCGCTGCACGCCAGCGGCCTGCGCGAGATCGAGGTCGGCTCCTTCGTGCCCGCGCGCACGCTGCCACAGATGGCCGATGTGGCCGAGATCGTGCGCCACGCCACCGCCCTGCCCGGCTGGACCGTGCTGGCGCTGGTGCCCAACCTGCGGGGCGCCGCTGCGGCGCTGGAGGCGGGCGTGCACAAGCTGACCGTTCCCGTCTCGGCCAGCGAGGCGCACTCGCTGGCCAACGTGCGCCGCAGCCGCATCGACATGGTCGCGGCGGTGCGCGAGATCGTCGCGCTGCGGGACGCGACGGCGCCGGACGTGCCGGTCGAGATCGGCATGTCCACCGCCTTCGGCTGCACGCTCCAGGGCGCGGTACCGGACGACGAGGTGGTCTGGCTGGCCGAGCAGCTGGTCGCCGCAGGCGCCGACGAGATCGGCCTGTCCGACACCACCGGCATGGCCAACCCGGCGCAGGTGCGGCGGCTGTTCCGGCGCGTGCGGACCGCCATTGGCGACCAGACCGGCTCGGCGCACCTGCACAACACCCGCGGGCTCGGGCTGGCGAACTGCCTGGCCGCGTGGGACGTGGGCGTGCGGACCTTCGACGCCTCGCTCGGCGGGCTGGGCGGCTGCCCCTATGCGCCCGGCGCGTCCGGCAATGTGGTGAGCGAGGACCTGGTCTTCATGTTCGAGGCGATGGGCGTGGACACCGGGATCGATCTGGCACGCCTGATCGCCGCGCGGGCAACCCTGCAGGCCGGGCTGCCCGGCGAGCCGCTGTACGGCATGGTGCCGGACGCCGGTGTGCCCGCGGGCTTCCGGGCGCAGCGCCGGACCTGACGGGCCGGCAGCGGCCGGGGTCGGGTCATCCGGTCCGATCGACCACGGGGCCCAAGGCCCGCGCGTGGTGCGCCACATGGTCATCGACGACGCTGGCGATGAAGTAGTAGCCGTGGTCGTAGCCCGCCTGCCGGCGCAGCAGCAGCGGCTGACCCACCGAGGCACAGGCCGCCTCGAAGGCCTCCGGATGCAACTGGTCGGCCAGGAACTTGTCCGCCAGTCCCTGGTCGATCAGGATGCCTTCGGGATAAGGCGCGCCGTCCTGCCGCGCCATCAGCACGCTGGCGTCGTGGTCGCCCCAGAGCGATTCGTCCTGCCCGAAGTAGCCGGTGAATGCCTTGTGGCCCCACGGACACCGCGTCGGCGCGCAGATCGGCGCGAGCGCCGACACGCTGGCGAACCGGCCGGGATGCCGCAGCGCCAGCGTCAGTGCGCCGTGGCCGCCCATCGAGTGGCCGGAAATGCCCAGCCGCATGCCGTCCAGCCCGAACTGCGCGGCCACCGCCGGGATCAGCTCGCGCAGCAGGTAGCTCTCCATGCGCCAGTGGCCGGCCCAGGGCGCGTGGGTCGCATCGAGGTAGAAGCCGGCACCGACGCCGAAGTCCCAGTGGTGGTCCTCGCCGACGACACCGGCACCGCGCGGGCTGGTGTCGGGCATCAGCAGCGCCAGCCCGTGAGCGGCGGCGGCGCGCTGTGCCCCCGCCTTCATCGTGAAGGTTTCCTCGGTGCAGGTCAGCCCGGCCAGGAAGGTCAGCAGCGGCACCGCTTCGCCCGCCAGCACCTGCCGCGGCAGGAACACCGCGAAGCGCATCGGCAGGCCGATCTCCCGCGAGAAATGCCGGTAGAAGCGCTGCACGCCGCCGAAACAACCGTGTTCGCTGACGAGTTCGAGCCGGTCAAAGGACGCGTTGAAGGTCGTCTCGGCGCCCATGCTCAGAACTCCACCACCGAGCGGATCGACTCGCCGCTCTTCATCAGCTCGAAGCCCTGGTTGATGTCTTCGAGCTTGAGCTTGTGGGTGATCAGGTCGTCGATGTTGAGCTTGCCGTCCATGTACCAGTCGACGATCCTGGGCACGTCGGTGCGGCCACGCGCGCCGCCGAAGGCCGAGCCCTCCCACTTGCGCCCGGTGACGAGCTGGAACGGCCGGGTCGAGATCTCCGCGCCCGCCTCGGCCACGCCGATGATGATGCTGCGGCCCCAGCCCTTGTGCGTGCATTCGAGCGCCTGGCGCATCACCTTGGTATTGCCGATGCACTCGAAGCTGTAGTCGGCGCCGCCGTCGGTGAGCTGCACGATCGCGTCGACGATGTTGCCGCCCGCCGCCTCGATGTCCTTCGGGTTCAGGAAATGCGTCATGCCGAACTTGCGCGCCATGGCTTCCCGCGCCGGGTTCAGGTCCACGCCGATGATCTTGTCCGCGCCGACCATCTTCGCGCCCTGGATCACGTTCAGCCCGATCCCGCCGAGCCCGAAGACGACGACGTTCGCGCCCGCCTCGACCTTGGCCGTGAAGAGCACCGCGCCCACGCCCGTCGTCACGCCGCAGCCGATGTAGCAGACCTTGTCGAACGGCGCGTCCGGGCGGATCTTGGCCAGCGCGATCTCGGGCACGACGATGTAGTTGCTGAAGGTGGACGTGCCCATGTAGTGCAGGATGGGCTTGCCGTCCAGCGAGAAGCGGCTGGTCGCGTCCGGCATCAGGCCCTTGCCTTGTGTGCCGCGGATGAGCTGGCACAGGTTGGTCTTGCGGCTCAGGCAGAACTTGCACTGGCGGCACTCGGGCGTGTAGAGCGGAATGACGTGGTCGTCCTTGCGCAGCGAGGTGACGCCGGGGCCGACATCGACCACGACGCCCGCGCCCTCATGACCAAGGATGGCCGGGAACAGCCCCTCCGGGTCGGCGCCGGAGAGCGTGTAGTAGTCGGTGTGGCAGATCCCGGTGGCCTTGATCTCGACGAGCACCTCGCCGAACTTCGGCCCTTCGAGGTCGACGGTTTCGATGGTGAGGGGCTGGCCTGCTTGCCAGGCGACGGCGGCACGTGTCTTCATGGTGGAACCTGTCCTGTCGGGGTGGGATGACAGCCGCAGTTTAGCGACCGGCGACGCACCTCAGTGCCCCAGCGCCTTGCCGATCCGATGCCGGCTCACCGTCGGCTTGGGCACCTTGCCTTTCAGGTGCGCGAACCACGCCCGCACGTCCTCGTCCAGCCCGATGCCGTGCATGTAGTTGTAGAGCGCCTTCTTCAGCCCCACGCCCAGCGCGTCGTGGTCGGTGCCGGTCGGGTCGATGAAGCCGACGTCGTTCTGCGCGAACGTCACCGGCGGCAGCGGGCGCAGCTGCACGCCGTACTCCGCAGGGTTCAGCCCCACGGGTGAATGCACCGTGCAGGCGAAGCGGTGGAAGAAGCCGCTCTGGATGCAGCCGTGCTCGAACAGCTGGCGCACGTACTCCAGCGCATCGACCGTGTCCTGCACCGTCTGCGTCGGGAAGCCGTACATCAGGTAGGCGTGGACCAGGATGCCCGCGTCGCTGAAGCCCTTGGTGACACGCGCGACCTGGTCGACCGAGACGCCCTTCTTCATCAGCGTCAGCAGCCGGTCGGACGCCACCTCCAGCCCGCCCGACATCGCGATGCAGCCGCTGTCCGCCAGCTCCTGGCACAGCTCGGGCGTGAACGTCTTCTCGAAGCGGATGTTGCCCCACCACGAGATCTGCACGTCGCGGCGCTGCAGCTCGGCGGCCAGCGCCTTCAACGCCTTGGGCGGCGCGGCCTCGTCGACGAAGTGGAAGCCGGTCTGGCCGGTCTCGGCGACGATGGCCTCGATGCGGTCCACCAGCGTGGCGGCAGTGGCCGTCTCGTAGCGCGAGATGTAATCGAGGCTCACGTCGCAGAAGCTGCACTTCTTCCAGTAGCAGCCATGCGCCACCGTCAGCTTGTTCCAGCGCCCGTCGCTCCACAGCCGGTTCATCGGGTTGAGCATGTCGAGCAGCGAGAGGTACTGGTCCAGCGGCAGCCCGTCCCACGTCGGCGTGCCCACCTCGGCGAAGGGCACGTCCGGCTCGACGAAGTTGATGTAGCGCACGAGGCCGGTGTCCGCGTCCCGCACGAAGGTGCGCACGAGGCGCTGGCGCGAGCGCTTGCCGTTGAGGTGCTCCAGCAGCGCCAGCAGCGGGCGCTCGCCCGAATCCAGCGTCACGTAGTCGATGTGGTCGAACACCCGCGGCTCGGCGAGTTCGCGCAGTTCCGTGTTGACGAAGCCGCCGCCCAGCGCCACGGTGATGGTCGGATCGACCGCCTTGACCTCCTGCGCGATCCGGAACGCCGCGTACACCGCCCCCGGAAACGGCACCGACAGCAGCACCAGCCGCGGCCGGTGCCGCTCGACCACCGCGCGGGTCAGCTCGGTCAGCACCTCGTCCATCAGGTTCGGCGCCGCCGCGAGTGCCTCGGCCAGCGGCTCGAAGGTCGGCTGGCTGGTGGCGAGCGACTCGGCGTAGCGCACGAACTCGAAGCGCGGATCGACCGCATCCCGCAGCACGTCGGCGAGGTCGTTCAGGTACAGCGTGGCCAGATGGCGCGCCTTGTCCTGCAGCCCCAGCGCGCCGAACGCCCAGGCCAGCGGATCGCCACCGTCCTCGTCCACGTAGACATCGAGCGTGCGGAACCGCGGCCCTTCCGGCAGGAACGCGCGGCTGTTGATGCGGTGCGCCAGCGTCGCGTCGCGGCCCTGCAGGAAGGCGATGACGCGGTCGATGGTCGCCACGTAGCGGTCGAACTGCGCCATGAAGCTCTGCACCGGCCCGGTCGGGCGCGCCGGCGGCTGCGCCTCGATGCGGCGGCGGATCTCCTGGAGGCCCTCCCGCGACAGCAGCCGCAGCACCAGCGCCAGCGCCAGGTCCTCCTGCACCGCATCGACGCCGCGCGAGCGCAGGAAGCCGGTCAGGTAGGCGGTGGACGGGTACGGGGTGTTGAGCTGGGTCATCGGCGGGATGACGGACAGCACGCGCAAGGAAAGTTCGGACATGGCGCGGCTCGGGGTGCGAGCAGACGACTCGGGGGCGCACATTCTGCCAGTCGGGCCGCCGATTTCTCCCGATCGACGGCGGGCCTGCGGTGGCATTCTGACGGGCTTGTGCCGCCGACCACCCGGACCTGCCGACATCGCGCCATGACCACCACCGACCCCGCTGACCCGATCGCTGCGCCCGCCACGCCGCCCGCGTCCGAACCGACCGGCACCGCGACCGACACCGCGACCGACACCAGCACCGGTGTCTGGTACCGATCCGAATCCGGTTTCCCGAGCGCGGACCACGCGCGCCTGTTCTACCGGTGCTGGCAGCCGATCGACACGCGCCGCACCGCCGCCTCGCCGCCGCTGCGGGTGCTGGTCTTCCTGCACGACGAGCACGAAGACTCCGGGCAGCTGCGGTCGCTGGTGGAGGAACTCCTCGGCTTCCAGGACTGGGGCTTCGCCTGGGATGCCCGGGGCCACGGCCATTCGCCCACCACGCGCGAGGGCGCGCGTGACATGCTCGACATCGAGCGGCTGGTGGACGATCTGCACCACTTCACCCGCCACCTGCGCCAGACCCTCGGCCTGTCCACCGAAGACATGGTCGTCGTCGGACATGGACTGGGTGCGGTGGTGGCCGCCACCTGGATCCACGACCACGCACCGTGTCTGCGCGGGGCGGTCCTGGCCGCAGCGGCGTTCCAGCCCCAGGCCTGGCCCGCCCGGCTCAACGCCCTCGCCAATCCCCGGCTGCGACAACGGACGGACACCGCACGGCGGATCGTGGCCAACGCCTCGGCGATCGACACGCCGGTGCTGGTGCTGGTGGCAGAGCAGGACGAGGTCGTCCACACGGCGCCCCAGCGGCAGTTCTTCGATCACCTGGGCGCGCGCCAGAAGCGGCTCGTGGAGCTCCGCCACAGCACGCACGCGCTGTTCCACGGCGAGGCTCCCCCGCGGGAAGAAGCGCTGCGGGAAACCTGGCGTTTCATCAACGACTGCTACGGCCAGCCCCTGGCCGCCCCCGAAGACCGCCTGGACGGCGACCGCAACAGCCGCAGCGCCGCCCAGTTCCAGCACCTGCAGCGGGACACCCTGGGCTCCGGCTGGGCGCGCATGGGCCACACGCTGCAGCGGCACCTGCTGCGCCGGCTCGGCCCGCTCAGCGAGGGCCTGCGGATCGGGCTGGCGCAGGGATTCGACGCGGGCACCACGCTGGAGCATGTCTACCGCGGCGCAGCCGAGGGGCGCTTCGGGATCGGCAGACACCTCGACGGACGCTACCTGGCCTCGATCGGTGCACGCGCCCTGCGGCAGCGCCAGCAGCACCTGCAGCGCGTGCTGACCGACCTCCTCGCGGTGCACCCGGCCCACCTGATGCCGCGCCTCCTGGACGTTGCCGCAGGGGGGGCACGCTACCTGCTGGAGACCGCCAAGCGCTTCCAGGACCGCCCGATGCGGATCACGCTGCGGGACCACGATCCGGCCAGCCTCGACGCGGCGCGCCAGCTGGCCGAGTCGCTCGCGCTGAACCACCTCGTCGAGTACCAGTGCCTGGACGCGCTCTCGCCCGACAGCTACCCCGCGGCCGAGGCCTTCCACGACATCGTGGTCGTGTCGGGGCTGTTCGAGCTGGTCAGCGACAACGCGCAGGTGCTGGCCGCGCTGCAAGGCATCCAGCGGCAGCTGCGCCCCGGCGGCCACGTGGTCTACACCGGGCAGCCCTGGCACCCCGACTGGCTGCGGATCGCCCGGACCCTGAACGACCACCGCGGCGCGCCGTGGCAGATGCGGCTGCGCCCCCAGGCGGAACTCGACGCGCTGGTGGCCAGCATCGACTGCCGCAAGACGCAGAGCCTGATCGGCTCCGGCGGGATCTTCACGGTGTCGGTGGCGCGCCACGAGCCGCCGCCGCCCAAGCCGGTCGCCGGGGCGTGACCCGCCGGCCGACGGGCCGGATCACACCGCGGCGATCATCCCGCCATCGACCCGCACCACCGACCCGGTGACATACGAGGCCCGCGCACTCGCCAGAAACGCCACCACGTCGGCGTATTCCTGCACGTCGCCGACGCGGCCCATCGGGATGGCAGCGGCGCTGTCGGCCTGCACCTGCGCGACGTCCTTGCCCTGGCGCTGCGCGGCCTGCTCGTCGAGGAACCGGATGCGGTCGGTGGCGATCCGGCCCGGCACGACGATGTTGGCGGTGATGCCGTCGCGCGCCACTTCCCGCGCCAGCGTCTTCGACCAGCCGACCAGCGACAGCCGCAGCGCGTTGGACATCGCCAGGTTGGCAATGGGGGCCACCACGCCGGACGAGGTGCTGGTGACGATGCGGCCCCAGCCCCGCGCCTGCATGCCCGGCAGCACGCGGTCGGTCACCGCGATCACGCTCAGCACCATGGCCTGGAACTGTGCCAGCCAGCGCTCGGGTGGCTGGCCGGCGGCCGTGCTCGGCAGCGGGCCGCCGGTGTTGTTGACGAGGATGTCGACCGGGCCGAAGCGGGCTTCGATCGCGGCGACGTTCGGCCCGGTCTGCGCCAGATCGGCCAGGTCCCAGGCCAGCGCGAGCGCCTGCCCGCCCGCCGCCTCGATCTCGGCGGCAAGGGCGTCCAGACGGTCGAGCCGCCGCGCGGCGACGGCCACGCGGGCCCCTTCGGCCGCCAGCGTGCGGGCGATGGCCGCACCGAGTCCGCTGCTGGCGCCCAGCACGAGCGCGGTCTTGTCCTTCAGTCCCAGATCCATCGGATTCCCCTGTGTGTCTTGTACGTCTTGTGCCTTACCAGGCGATGCAACGATCGGCCCGCGCGCGGGTGCCTTCGATCAGGCGCGCGTTCGGCTCGTCGGTGCTCTCGACCCAGGCCCGCGCGGCCTCCGGGCTGCGACCGAACTGCACATGGCGCGCGACCAGCCGCTCCAGCCGCAGCGCGGGGTCCACGTCCACGTACCAGGCCTCGTCCAGCAGCGCCTGCACCTGGCCCCAGGCACCCAGCCGCGGGTCGTCGAGCAGCAGGTAGTTGCCTTCGACGATGACCAGGCGCGTTTCAGGGAACACGGGAATCGCCCCGGCGACCGGCTCCTCGATCTCGCGGCGGAACTCGGGCGCCAGCACGGTCTCGTCGGCCGGCTGATCACGCAGGCGGCGCAGCAGGGCCACGAAGCCAGCGCTGTCGAACGTGTCCGGCGCGCCCTTGCGGTCGGCCCGGCCGAGGCGGGCCAGCTCGACATTGGCAAGGTGGTAGCCGTCCATGGGCACCACCTGCGCGGTGCCGGGATGGCGGGCTTCCCAGGCGGCCAGCAGTGCGGCCGCGCAGGTCGACTTGCCCGCGCCGGGCGGGCCGATCAGACCGAGCAGCACACGCCGGCGGCCGTCGGCGAGCAGGGTGTCGAGGTGGGCGAGGCAGGTGGAGAGGAGGGTGTCAGGCATCCCGCGATTGTCGGCGAAGATGCGCCGGGCGTCAGAGGACAGGCTCCGGCCGCGCCCGGGGTGCCGCAGGGACGCGAACCCGCACCCGGAAGGCCGGCAGCACGATGCGGAACACCGACCCCTTGCCCGGCACGCTGTCGATGAGCAGCTCGCCGTCGTGGCGCTGCACCACGTGCTTGACGATGGCCAGCCCCAGCCCGGTGCCGCCCGTCTCGCGCGAGCGGCTGCCATCGACGCGGTAGAAACGCTCGGTCAGCCGGGGAATGTGCTCGCGCTCGATGCCAGCACCGGTGTCGGTCACGCGGAACTCGCCCGTGCCATCCGCGCGCACCGCCCACTGGGCTGTCACGCTGCCGCCGGCCGGGGTGTAGCGCAGCGCATTGCTCACCAGGTTCCAGAAGGCGCTGAACAGCTCCGACTCGGTCCCGCCGAGTTGCGCCGGCTCGCCGGTCTGCAGCGCGAAGTGGTGGCGGTCGCGGTCGGAGGCCCGCGCGCTGATCTCGATCTGCGCCATCAGCTCGCCCACGTCCGTCCAGGTGTCCGACAGCGGCCGGGGCGCGCCCTCGATCTGGGCCAGCGCCAGCAGGTCGGTGACCAGATTGCGCATGCGGTCGGTCTGCTGGCGCATGAGCACCAGCACCCGCTGGCGCTCGGCGCCGGTCAGCGGCAGATCGGACAGCGTCTCGATGAAGCCGGCCAGCACCGTCAGCGGACTGCGGATCTCGTGCGAGACGTTGGCGACGAAGTCGCGGCGCATGCGGTCGCTGCGCTCGCGGGCGGTGATGTCCTGCGACAGCACCAGCTTCATCGAGTCGCCATACGGCCGCACGGCCACCGACAGCGTCGTGTCCCCGCGCGGACTCGGAAAGCTCACGCCCTCATCGAAGCGCCCGGTCTGCAGGTGTTCCACGAACGCGGGCGAACGCACGAGGTTCGTCACGCGCTGGTCGCGGTCGCGCAGCACGTCGAGGCCGAAATGGGCGGCCGCGGTCTGGTTGATCCACTGGAGATGGTCCTGGGCATCAAGCAGCAGGATGCCGTTGGGCGAGGCGTCGATGGCCGTGAGGAAGGTCTCCAGCCGCCGCACCTGCTCGGCATGGGCGGCGGCCCCGGCGCGCAGGGCGCGCTCGACCCGCTGCCCGATCTCGCCAGCGGCGCCCGACAGCAGCGGCGCATCCGTTTCGCCCATGCCCGCGGCCGTCCAGCGCAGCAGCCGCTGCTGCCGCTGCCACAGGCCCGCCGCCACCGCGACAGCGACGAGCGCCACCGCCAGACTCAGCAGCAGCGCCCAGATCACTGGGCCGCCTGGCTGGCCAGGTTCGGTCGGGCCAGGCGGTAGCCGGCGCCGCGCACCGTCTCGATCAGGTCGGCACACCCGGTCGGCGCCAGCGAGGCGCGCAGCCGCTTGATGTGGACATCGACCGTGCGCTCCTCGATGAACACGTGGTCGCCCCAGACGCGGTCGAGCAGCTGGTTGCGGCTGTGCACCCGCTCCGGATGCGACATCAGGAAGCGCAGCAGGCGGAACTCGGTCGGGCCGAGCGCAACCTCTTCGCGCCCGTGCCAGACACGGCGTGTGGCCGGATCGAGCCGGATCGGGCCGGCCTCGATCGGGGTGTCCAGCGCCTCGGGCAGCTTGCGGCGCAGCACCGCGCGGATGCGCGCCAGCAGCTCGCCGGTCGAGAAGGGCTTGGTCAGGTAGTCGTCCGCGCCGGCGTCGAGCCCCTGGATCAGGTCGCGCTCTTCCGAGCGGGCCGTCAGCATGATGATGGGCAGCTCCCGCGTGCGGGCGTCCGAGCGCCAGCGGCGCGCCAGCGACACCCCCGACTCGCCAGGCAGCATCCAGTCCAGGATGACCAGCTCGGGCAGCTGCTCGGTGACCTGCCGCACGGCGGCATCGGCGGTGCCGGCCACGCGCACGTCATGGCCCTCGTAGCGCAGATTCAGCGCGATCAGCTCGGCGATGGCCGGCTCGTCCTCGACGATCAGGATGCGTCCCATGGTTTCTCCCTCGGTCCCTGCTGTGGCGGTGTGGCGGTGTGGCGGTGGCTCACTGCACCACCGTCTCGACACCGTCGAGCGGTGTGTGGCGCACATCGGCGCCCTTGGCAACGTAGATCACCTGCTCGGCGATGTTCTTGGCGTGGTCGCCGACACGCTCCAGCGCCTTGACGACAAAGACCAGGTCGATGCAGGCCGAGATGGTGCGCGGGTCTTCCATCATGTAGGTGATGAGCTTGCGCAGCAGGCCATCGAACTCGGCGTCGATCTCGCGGTCCTGCCTGATGACCTGCAGCGCCTGGGGCGCATCCAGCCGGGCAAAGGCATCGAGCGCCCGGCGCAGCGAGGTGACCGCCAGTTCGGCCTCGAACGCGACGTCCGCAATCGGCAGGCGGCCGGACATGCCGAAGCCCATCACGCGCTGCACGGTGCGCGCGATGCGGGCGGCCTCGTCGCCGACGCGCTCCAGATTGCCGATGGTCTTCGATGTGGCGATGAGCAGGCGCAGGTCGCGGGCGGTCGGCTGGCGGCGGGCGATGACGCTGGAGAGATCGCGGTCCATGTCGACCTCCATCTGGTTGACCCGGAGTTCCTGGCGGATCACCTGCTCAGCGGTCACATGGCTGAAGTGGGTCAGCGCATGGACCGCCTGCGCGACCTGGGCTTCCACCAGACCGCCCATTTCGAGTACCCGGGCCGAGATGGCGCCGAGTTCAGCGTCGAACTGGCTGGAGAGATGCTTGTCGCTCATGGGGGTCCTCCCTGGATGGGTGCCGGAATGGCCAGTGTCGGGAAGTTCACCACTGTAGGCAGCCACTGTGAAATATTGGTGACAACGGCCGTCATGAATGGCGGCTGTCGTCAGGGGGCCGAGCTGAAGCGGTAGCCGACACCGCGCACGGTGCGGATGACATCGCCCGCGCCGGCGTCCTCCAGACAGCGGCGCAGGCGCTTGATGTTCTGGTCCACGGTGCGGACATCGACCTCGCTGCCCTTGCCCCAGACGGCAGACAGGATGTGGCGGCGCTCGATCGCATGGTCCGGCCGCGCCATCAGGCACTGCAAGAGCTTCAGCTCCACCGGCGCCAGCTCGATCGGCGTCGCGCGCCCCTGGCGGTTGACCGTGATCAGATGGCGCTCGGCGTCGATCACGATCGGTCCGGCGCGCAGGCGCTGCGGATCGCGCCTCAGGAGCCGCACCACCTCGCCCACCAGTTCGCGCGGGGCGAACGGCTTGCGCAGCCGCAGCGCCGCCGTGGCGCTGGTCGTCGTCTGCGCAGACACCAGCACCAGCGGCAGGGGCGGCACCGCCTCGGCCGCGAAGCCGGCATCGGCGGTGGCGGGCGCATCCGGATCGACCAGCACCACATCGGGGCGCACCTCGCCCGCGAGCCGCCGCGCCTCCACCGACGACGCCGCCAGCATCGGAAAAAACCCGGCGAACCGGAAATGGACCGCGAGCAGTTCGCGGATCACCGCCTCCTCCACGACCACGAGAACGGTCCTGTGGGGTGGGCGTGGCGCGGGAACGGCAGGTTCATGCATGGAAATCGACTCACCGATAGGCCAGAAGCGGAACTGTCATGGTCGCGCCGCCATGTGACAGCGTTTTGACAGGCACCGGCCGGTAGTGGAAATAATGCCGGAACATATCCATATTTCCATTATGATGGAAACATGGAAGAATCAACCGCCACCACTGCACTGGCCGCGCTGGCCCAGCCGATGCGGCTGCGCGTGTTCCGGGCCCTCGTCGGCGCCGGTCCGCAAGGCATGACCCCCGGTGCACTGGGCACGCTGCTCGATGTCCCGGCCTCGACGCTGTCGTTCCACCTGAAGGAGCTGATGCACGCCGGCCTCGTCAGCCAGGAGCGTGACGGCCGCAACCTCATCTACCGCGCCGCGATGGCGCAGATGAACGCCCTGCTCGCCTACCTCACCGCGCACTGCTGCGAAGGCGCGGCCACGACCTGCGCCACCACCGCCGCCCCCGACTGCGGCACCACCTGCTGCTGAACCACCCACCTGACCGGAGCCCCGCCATGCAGCGTTTCCATGTCCACCTCCACGTCGATGACCTGCCCCAGAGCATCGCCTTCTATTCGAAGCTGTTCGCCGCCGAGCCGGCCCGCGTCGAAGGCGACTACGCCAAGTGGATGCTCGACGATCCGGCGGTCAACTTCGCCATCTCGACCCGCGGCCGCCAGCCCGGCATCGACCACCTCGGCATCCAGACCGACAACGCCGAGGAACTCGCCGTGCTGAAGGCCCGCGCCGAAGCCGCCGACCTGGCGCTGCTCGACGAAGGCGCCACCAGCTGCTGCTACGCCCGCAGCGAGAAGCACTGGGTGACCGATCCGCAAGGCATCGCCTGGGAGCATTTCCACACGCTGGGCCACATCCCCGTGTTCCGCGAAGCCGTGGCCCCGGCGGCCGCGGCCGAACCCGCCACCGCCTGCTGCGCCCCCACCCCGCGCGGCAAGCCGATCGGGATTCCGGTGAAGTCCGCCGGCGCGTCTGGCGCCTCCGGTTCTTCCTGCTGCTGACCGCCCACGCCCGACCCGCGATCACCATGACCACCCACGTTCTCATTCTCTGCACCCACAACTCGGCCCGCAGCGTGCTGTCCGAGGGCATGCTGAACCACCTCGCGACCCGGCTCGGCCGGGATGTCCGGGCCCACAGCGCCGGCAGCGCCCCGAGCGGCCGCATCAACCCGCACGCGCTCCAGGCCCTGCAAGGCGCCGGCATCGACACCAGCGCCTGCCGCAGCAAAAGCTGGGACGCGTTCACCACGCCGGACGCGCCGCCGCTGTCCATCGTCATCACGGTGTGCGACTCCGCGGCGGCCGAGCCCTGCCCGGTGTTCTTCGGTGGCGCCGGCCAGCAGCCGGTCCAGGTCCACTGGGGCTACCCGGACCCGTCGAACGCACCCGAGGCCGACAAGCCGCGCGCCTTCGAGCTGACCCGGCAGGCCATCGGCTACCGGATGCTGCAGCTGCTGGCCCTGCCGCTGGAGACGATGGACCGCGCCGCGCTGCAGGCCGCGCTCACCGACATCGGCCAGCGCTGAGCCCGGAAACCCGACCATGAACATCTTCGAGCGTTACCTCACCGTCTGGGTCTTCCTCTGCATCGTCGCCGGCATCGCGCTGGGCCAGTGGCTGCCGGGCCCGGTGCAGGCCATCGGCGGCATGGAGGTCGCCAAGGTCAACCTGCCTGTCGGCCTGCTGATCTGGGTAATGGTCATCCCGATGCTGCTGAAGGTCGATTTCGGCGCTCTGAAACAGGTCGGCCAGCACTGGCGCGGCATCGGCGTGACGCTGTTCGTCAACTGGGCGGTCAAGCCGTTCTCGATGGCCTTGCTGGGCTGGATCTTCGTGCGCCATGTGTTCGCGCCGTGGCTGCCGGCAGCACAGCTCGACAGCTACATCGCCGGCCTGATCCTGCTGGCCGCCGCGCCCTGCACCGCGATGGTCTTCGTCTGGAGCCGCCTCACCAACGGGCACCCGCTGTTCACGCTGTCGCAGGTGGCGCTGAACGACACGGTCATGGTGTTCGCCTTCGCGCCGATCGTGGCGCTGCTGCTCGGGCTGTCGTCGATCACGGTGCCGTGGGCGACGCTGATGGCCTCGGTGGTGCTCTACATCGTCATCCCGGTGGTGATCGCGCAGCTCTGGCGCCGCGCACTGCTGGCGCGCGGGCAGGCGGCGTTCGACGCGGCGCTGGAGAAGATCGGACCGTGGTCGGTGACGGCGCTGCTGCTGACGCTGGTGCTGCTGTTCGCCTTCCAGGGCGAGGCCATCCTGCGTGAGCCGCTGGTGATCGCGATGCTGGCGGTGCCGATCCTGGTCCAGGTGCTGTTCAACTCGGCGCTGGCCTACGGGCTGAACCGCCGGCTCGGCGAGGCGCACGACGTCGCCTGCCCGTCGGCGCTGATCGGCGCGAGCAACTTCTTCGAGCTGGCGGTGGCCGCGGCGATCAGCCTGTTCGGCTTCGAATCGGGCGCGGCGCTGGCGACCGTGGTCGGCGTGCTGATCGAGGTGCCGGTGATGCTGCTGGTGGTGCGGGTGGTGAACCAGAGCAAGGGCTGGTACGAGGCAGGCAGCCGCGCGCACAGGTAGGGACCTGCGCCGGGTTGATCCGGATCCCGCCGCAGGGGCCACACCTGGTCCAGCCCGGTCGCTGGGGCGCTCCTCGCCCGCATCACGAAACTGCGGCAGACTCGGCGTCTCCGCCCTGCGCATCTCTCAGGCGATTCGGGCGGCAAGCGACCGGACAGATGACCATCGACCCACCACATGCACACCCAGGCGAGGCCCTCTACGGCAGCGACCCGGCCGGACTGATCTGGGGATTCCAGTTCACGGCGCCCGCAGGTCCGGCCGATGCCGAGGCCTCGCTGCAGGCCAGACCGATCTCGTCGGTCCAGGCCCGGCAATGGCTGACCGATGCGCCGGACGCGGCCGGGGACACGGCGGCCACCGGCCTGCTGTGGCTGCACTTCAACCTCGCCAACAACGCCACCGAACGCTGGCTGCGCGACCATGCCGACCTCCCGGAGGCCTTCTTCGAGTCGCTGCGCGGCGGCCTGAACTCGACCCGCGTGGAGCGGGTCGAGCAGGTGCTGCTGGCGGTGGTCAACGACCTGCAGTTCGACTTCTTCTTCGAGCCGACCGACACCGCCACGCTGTGGATCTGCCTGAACCGCCGCCTGCTGGTCACCGGGCGCCGCAAGCCGCTGCGCTCGATCGACCAGCTGCGCGTGGCGGTGCGCGACGGCGAGCCGGTGCGCTCGACCGCCGACCTGCTGGCGCAGCTGCTGCGGCACCAGGCCGACATGCTGGTCGATCTGGTGCGACGGGCCACGCTGCAGATCGATGACGTGGAGGACCAGCTGCTCGCCGGACGCCTCCACCACAAGCGCTCGCGCCTGGGCGCGATGCGGCGGCTGCTGGTGCGCCTGCAGCGCCTGCTGCTGCCGGAGCCAGCCGCGCTGTTCCGCCTGCTCCAGCACCCGCCGGTCTGGATGGCCGACCTGGACGTGCAGGACCTGCGCGACGCGACGGAAGAGTTCTCCGTGGTGCTGCGCGACATGGTGTCGCTGCAGGAGCGGGTGAAGCTGCTGCAGGAAGAAGTGGCCGCGCAGATCAACGAGCAGACCAACCGCAGCCTCTTCGTGCTGACCATCGTCACGGTGCTCGCGCTGCCGATCAACCTCATCGCCGGCCTGCTGGGCATGAACGTCGGCGGCATTCCGCTGGCCGACCACCCGCATGGCTTCCTCATCGTGGTCAGCATCGTGATCGCGTTCACCATCGTCGCGGGGTGGATCGCGTTCCGGCGCAGGGACGACGGCGGATGACGGCGCGCCGCGAACGTCTGGTCGTGCTCGACCTGTGCACCGACGCCGACCCCGCCATGCGGCGGGCGCAGCTGCACGCCACCTGGCGCGCCGACCCGCTGCGCAGCGAGCGCCTGATCGTCCTCGCGCTCGACGGCCCGGACCACCTGGATGCCGAAGGCGGCCGGGTGCAATGGATGCGGGTGCCCGGTGCATCGGCAGACGTGGAGATGCGCCTGCGCGGACTGCAGGCGCAGGTGGACACCTTCCTGCTCGACGCCAGCGTCACGCTGACTCCCGATCTGCTGCGGCGACTGAACCGGCTGGCCGCGCCCGGCGCCACCCTGGTGACGCCCCGGACCGATCCTTCGGTGCGGGATGGCCTCGCCCGGAACGGGTTCGCCGTGGACGCCGCGGAAACGGGCTGCACGCAGGCCCGGTTCGCTCCACGGTTCACCCTCCCGCAGCCGGCCGCGTGTCGCCCGCCACACCAGGGGCCACGCGAGGCGCTGGTCATCGGCGCCGGACTGGCCGGGTGTGCCGCGGCCTGGGCACTGGCGCGCCAGGGCTGGACCACGACCGTGCTCGACCGGCAAGCGGCACCGGCGCAGGAAACCTCCGGCAACCCGGGCGGCCTGATGCACGGCACCTTCAACGCCCCCGACAGCCTGCACGCACGCTGGTTCCGCGCCGCGTCAAGGCTGACGGCGCAGCTGGCCCGTCCGGCGATCGCCTCGGGCGCGGTCGCGGGAGACTTGCGCGGCTTCGTGCGGCTGGAGCACCGCCTGGACGCCGCACAGGCTGCCGCGCAACTCGCCCGGGTCGGCCTGCCGGAGACCTACGTGCGCTGGATCACGGCCACCGAGGCGCGCCAGCACACCCGCCTGGACGTGGCCACTGGCGGCTGGTTCTATGCCGACGCGGGCTGGCTGTCACCGGGCGACTGGTCGCGCTGGCTGCTCGCGCAGGCCGTGTCGGCGGGGCAGGCGCAGTTCCAGGGACAGACCGAAGTCGCGGCATTGCGCCGCAGCACGGCGGGCGACTGGCAGGCGCTGGACCACCGCGGGCAGGTGCTGGCGCAGGCGCCGGTGGTCGTGCTGGCCAATGCGGTCGCAGCCGAGCGGCTGCTGGAGCCGCATGCACCCCGCCTGCCACTGCAGGCGGTGCGGGGCCAGACGACGCTGCTGCCACCCGACACGCCCGGGCTGTGCCCGCCGCAAAGGGCCTTGTCGGGACAGGGCTACGGGCTGACGCTGCCGGACGGGCGCGTGCTGATCGGAGCCACCAGCCAGGCCGAGGACCTGGACGGCAACGTGCGGCTGGCGGACCACCGGCACAACCTGGCGCGCGCCGCGCAACTCGGCATGTGCCGGCCGGACATGGCGACGCGGGACCCCCTGGCGCTGGCGGGACGCGTCGGCTGGCGCGCGACCACACCGGACCGGCTGCCGCTGGTCGGGCCGCCCGTCGATCGCACCGCATTCGGTGCTGCGCGCCAGAGCGGACGGCCCCGGCTGGACGGGCTGCGCCACGTACCGCGCTGCCAGGACGCCAGGCACGGCCTGTTCGTCTACAGCGGACTCGGGTCGCGGGGCATCACCAGCGCCGCGCTCGGCGCGCAGGTGCTGGCCGCTTGGATCACCGGGGCCCCCTGCCCGGTCGAGGCCGCGCTGCGGGATGCGCTGGATCCGGCGCGCTAGCGGCCGCACACCCGAGGAGCCGCCCCGTCATTCAGGGGCGGTTCCAGCCGACAGCGCCGGCGGCATGTCCGCGGCATCCAGCGCCTCCACGGCGCGCAGTTGCCGCGCCATCGCCCGGGTGCGGACTTCCGCGGCATCGATCGTCTGGCTGGCTTCGTGCAGCTTCTTGCGCGTCTTTTCCAGCACCTCGCCGAAACGAGAAAATTCCATCTTCACTGCGCCGAGGATCTTCCAGACGTCCGCACTGCGCTGCTCCAGCGCCAGCGTGCGAAAGCCCATCTGCAGGCTGTTGAGCATGGCCAGCAGCGTGGTCGGACCGGCCAGGGTGACGCGGTGCTCGCGCTGCAGCCGCTCGTTGAGGCCCGGGCGGCGCAGCAGTTCGGCGTACAGCCCCTCGGTCGGCAGGAAGAGCACGGCGAAGTCGGTGGTGTGCGGCGGCGCCAGGTATTTGGCGGCGATGGTGCGGGCCTCGTCGCGCACGCGCAGCTCCAGCGCGCGGGCAGCCAGCTCGGCCGCAGGCTTGTCAGCGCGGTCCTGCGCATCCAGCAGCCGCTCGTAGTCCTCGCGCGGAAACTTGGCGTCGATCGGCAGCCAGACCGGGGCGTCCAGGCCCGCGGCACCGCGCCCCGGCAGCCGGATCGCAAATTCCACCCGGTCGTTGCTGCCCGGCACGGTGACCACATTGGTGGCGTACTGCTCGACCGTGAACACCTGCTCCAGCAGCGCTGCGAGCTGCACCTCGCCCAGCAGCCCGCGGGTCTTCACATTGCCCAGCACCCGCTTCAGGTCGCCCACACCCTGCGCCAGCGTCTGCATCTCGCCCAGGCCGCGGTGCACCTGCTCCAGCCGGTCGGCGACCTGCCTGAAGCTCTCGCCGAGGCGGGCCTCCAGCGTGGCGTGCAGCTTCTCGTCCACGGTCGCGCGCATCTGTTCGAGCTTGCGCTCGTTGTCGGCCTGCAGACTCGCGAGCCGCTGCTCGACGCTGCGCTGGACCGCATCCAGCCGCTGCTCCATCGACTGCTGCAGTCCGGCCAGGCGGCGGTCGTTGGCCTCGGTGAGCTGGTGCAGGTGCTCGGCCTGGGTGCGGCTGGCCTCGCCGGTCTGGGTCAGCAGCAGGCGCTGGAGCTGCGACAGGGCCGCGTTCAGCTCCTGGCGGGTGCCGCGGGCGCTGGCCTGCACTTCGGTGCGCAGCTCGCGCTCGACCCGCTCGCTGTGGGCGTGGCCGGCGTCGATGATGGCGTCGGCGCTGGCCTGCAGGCGCTCGGTGTCGTCGGCAGGGTCCGCGGACTCGGTCAGGCGGCGCCAGACCAGCCACAGCAGCGCTCCCCCTTGCAAGACCACCAGCGCCAGCAGGACGATCAGCAGGCCGCGGTCAGTCATCCGAGACCAGCGCGCCGTCGTTGCACGGCAGGCTCACAGCGCCACGCCCAGGGCCGCGGCCAGACGACCGAGCTGTCCGCGCAGTTCGTGCACCTCGGCGCGCAGCACCGCCACCTCCTCGACCAGCCCGGCATCGACCGTGCCGGCAGACGCCGACTCGGTGGACGCCGCCTCCAGCCCGGCCTCGCCGCACAGCAGGTGTGCCCAGCGCGACTCGCGCGCGCCCGGCGCCCGCGGCAGCTTGCGCACGCGCGGCGGCTCCTTCGTGGCCAGCTCGTCGAGGAAGCCTTCCACCGACGACACGTCGGCGAAGCGGTGCAGCCGCTCGCAGTGCAGGCGCAGCTCGGCGGCAGTCTGCGGACCGCGCAGCGCCAGCATCGTCAGCAGCGCCGCGGCTGCGCCAGGCACACCGAGGACCCGCGCCAGGTTGTGCTCGTAGCGCACCACCCGCGTGCCGCTGACCTCGTGGACGAGGCTCAGGCCCTTCAGCTCCTCGATCGCGGCCAGCACCTCGGCCTCGCCCAGCGTCATCACCGGCTCGCGGGCCGTCTTCTGGTTGCAGCCAGCGCACAGCGCGTTCAGCGACAGCGGATAGGAGTCGCGCACCGTCGCCTCCTTCTCCACCAGCACCGCGACGATGCGCGCCTCCAGCAGCGTCAGGTTCCGTCTCATCGGTGTCCCCCGCTGCTCAAAGGCCGAAGCCGTCGTCGGCCTGGATGATGGCGCCGCTGATGAAACGGCTCTCGTTGGCGCAGAGCATCATCAGCACCGCGTCCAGGTCCTGCGGCGTGCCCAGGCGCTTGCGCGGCAGCATGTGGATCAGCTTCTGGCCGGCGTCGGTCTGCCAGTGGTGGTGATTGATCTCGGTGTCGATGTAGCCGGGGCAGATGGCATTGACATTGATGTCGTACTTGCCCCACTCCAGCGCCATCGCGCGCGTCATGTGGATGACCGCGGCCTTGCTCATCGCGTAGGGGCCGATCTGGCTCAGCACGCGCAGGCCGGCCATCGAGGCGATGTTGACGATGCGCCCGCCGGTGTAGGTGCCAGGGGCGGCACCGCGGGCACGCGCCACCATGCGCTTGCCGACTTCCTGCGCGACGAAGAAGGCGCCGCGCACGTTGGTGTCGAACACGAAGTCGAAATCTTCCGGGGTGACATCGACCAGCTTCTGGGTCGTGCTGACGCCGGAGTTGTTGATCAGGATGTCGAGCACGCCGACCTCGGTCTCGGCGTGGGCCACGGCCGACTTGATGCTGTCGATGCTGGTGACGTCCAGTTCGACCACATGGGCATCGCCGTCCGCGGCCTCCAGCTCGGCGCGCAAGGCCTTGAGGCGGTCGGTGCGCCGGCCGGCCAGGACCACCGCGGCGCCCGCGCGGGACAGCACCCGCGCGAACTGTGCGCCCAGGCCGCTGGACGCACCAGTGACGAGGGCCACGCGGCCGGACAGATCGATGGGGTAGCTCATGGAGTTGCTCCTCTTGGGGTGTGGATCAAGGTGGGTCGAGATCGTCACCTGAAGATAGCACGCCCCATGCGGGTGCCGGGTTGCGCCCGCTGCACCACCGCGGCGCCCTGGCGGAACGCCACGGACGTCAGCGCATCAGCGCGCGCACATGCGCCAGAGCGGCAGCAGCGGGGTGGAGGCGAGGCGGAACACGGCGGCGCTCGTAGCGGGCCAGATCGTCGAGCAGGCCCCGGACCAGCTGCTCGGCCTGCGGGCGCTCGCCCAGCAGACACTCGATTTCCTCGACGTCGGACGCGTCGATCTCGTAGGCGCTCAGCACCACATCGTCGCCGCTGACCGCGATCTGGCCGAACAGGTCGGCATGCCGGGCAAACACCTCCGGATGGACGAGCCGGATCCGGCCGATGGTCCGGCTGGCCAGCCGTTGCAGCAGCGCGTGCGGGGTCTCGCCGACCCGGCGCGACAGGGCCTCGCACAGCACCTGGAGCTGGACGGCCGGATAAGTGTCCAGCACGTCATCGTCGTGGCCGGACGGAACGTCCGTGCCAAACAGAATGGCCTCCGCCACCGGGGCCCCAAAGCGCGCTTCGACCATGTTCACGAATTCGGCAACCAGCAGACCCAGCATCACACACCTCACATTGACCAGGGAGTACCGGCCCGGCGGGTGATCCCGTGTCCAAACCGATGAATCCAGCATAGGCGAGCCCGAATTGCACAAAAAAGAGAACTGCCGGACTTCCGCCAGCCATCTCCCGAAGATCACGGGCCGTGCCAATTGAGGCACGGCAGGGCTTCACGATGCCAAAAAAGAACGATCGTTCTTTTTTTGTCTGGGGCCCGTTAGAATCTTGTCCGTCCTGCATGCCCCAGACCCCGCCATCACAAGGAAGCCCATGAGCCCCCAGGAGATCCTCGACCAGTTCGGCCCCCGCGACGCGATGGAGTACGACGTCGTCATCGTCGGAGCCGGCCCTGCCGGACTGGCTGCGGCCATCCGCCTCAAGCAGCTCGCGGCGGCCAAGAGCCAGGAGCTGTCGGTCGTGGTGATCGAGAAGGGCTCGGAGCCGGGCGCACACATCCTCTCGGGCGCCGTGATGGACCCGGTCGCGATGAACGAACTCTTTCCGGACTGGAAGGAACGCGGCGCCCCGCTGAACCAGCCGGTGACGGCCGACGAAGTGCTGTTCCTGTCGGAAACCGACGCGACGAAGACGCCCCAGGCCCTCATCCCCGACTGCTTCCACAACCACGGCAACTACATCGTCAGCCTCGGCAGCGTCGTGCGCTGGATGGGCGAGCAGGCGGAAGCGCTCGGCGTCGAGATCTTCCCCGGCTTCACCGCCGCCGAAGTGCTCTACCACGCCGACGGCAGCGTCCAGGGCATCGCCACCGGCAACCAGGGCGTCGGCAAGGACGGCGAGCCGGGCGACAGCTTCCAGATCGGCATGGAGCTGCACGGCAAGTACACGCTGTTCGCCGAAGGCGCGCGCGGCCACCTCGGCAAGCAGCTGATCGCGAAGTTCAAGCTCGACGAAGGCAAGGAACCGCAGAGCCACGCCCTCGGCATCAAGGAACTCTGGGAGATCGACCCGGCCAGGCACCAGCCCGGCCTCGTGGTCCACACCGCCGGCTGGCCGATGAACGCGGACACCTACGGCGGTGGCTTCCTCTACCACCTCGAAGACAACAAGGTCACGCTCGGCTTCGTCACCGGGCTGGACTACAAGAACCCGTGGCTGAGCCCGTTCGAGGAGATGCAGCGCTGGAAGACGCACCCGTCGATCCGCCAATACCTGGAAGGCGGCAAGCGCCTCGGCTACGGCGCGCGGGCGATCACCGCGGGCGGTCTGCTGAGCCTGCCCAAGACGGTGTTCCCGGGCGGCGCACTGATCGGCTGCGACGCCGGCTACCTGAACGCCGCGCGCATCAAGGGCAGCCACGCCGCGATCAAGACCGGCATGCTGGCCGCCGCAGCCGCGTTCGAGGCGCTGGCCGCCGGCCGCCAGCAGGACGAGCTCCAGGCCTACCCCGCCGCCTTCGAGTCGAGCTGGCTGCACGCCGAACTCGACAAGTCGCGCAACTTCAAGCAATGGTTCAAGAAGGGGGTCTACGTCGGCGCGCTGATGACGGGCATCGAGCAGTGGCTGCTGCCGAAACTCGGTTTCGCAGCGCCGCCGTGGACCATCCACCGCGAAAAGGCCGACCACCTCTACCTGCGCCCGGCGGCCGAGTGCGAGAAGATCGAGTACCCGAAGCCGGACGGCGTCATCACCTTCGACCGTCTCAGCTCGGTGTTCATCTCCAACACCAACCACGAGGAACACCAGCCCGCGCACCTGACGCTCCGGGATGCCCGCGTGCCCGTGGAGATCAACCTCGCGCAGTACGCCGGCCCCGAGACGCGCTACTGCCCGGCCGGTGTCTACGAGTTCGTCCAGACCGACAACGGCCACGACAAGCTCGTCATCAACGCGCAGAACTGCGTGCACTGCAAGACCTGCGACATCAAGGACCCGACCCAGAACATCGTCTGGGTCACGCCGGAAGGCGGCGGCGGGCCGAACTACGCGGGCATGTGACCCGGCTCGGCGGGCGCGTCGGACGGTTGCGGACGGTTGCGGACGGTTGCGCGCAGCCAAAGCGGCGACAATCGCGGCATGCCTGTCCTTCGAATCGTGCGCGCAAGCCTGTGTTCCGCGCTGCTGTTGACGTCCCTCGGCCCCGCCCTGGCCGCACCGCGCGCGGCGGTGGTCCCCGGCCCGCCCGCCGGCTATGAAGCCCGGGAGGATGTCAGCAGCTTCATCAAGGACCTCGTCCAGCACCACCCCGAGCTGGACGAGGAGGTGGTCGCCACCACGCTGTCGGAGGCGCGCTACCAGGCCCAGGTCGCCAGGTTCATCCTGCCCGCGGCCAGCCCGGCGGCCAAGAACTGGAAGGTCTACCGCTCGCGCTTCCTCGACACGCTGCGCGTGCGCGAAGGCGTGAACTTCTGGCGCGACAACGAAGCGTGGCTGCGCCAGGCCGAGGAGCGCTGGGGCGTGCCGGCGCGGGTCATCGTCGCGATCATCGGGGTCGAGACCATCTACGGGCGCCAGACCGGTGGCTTGCGCGCCGTGGATGCACTGGCGACGCTGGCCTTCGATTTCCCGAGCGGCCGCAGCGACCGCAGCGGGTTCTTCCGCGACGAGCTGGAGGCGCTGTTCGTCCTCGCCGCGCGCGACCGGATCAATCCGCTCAGCCTGAAAGGCTCGTATGCCGGCGCGCTCGGCATGCCGCAGTTCATGCCCAGCACCTGGCTCAAGTTCGCCATCGACTTCGACGGCGACGGCCGCATCGACCTGCACCGCAGCACGCCGGACGTGATCGGCAGCGTGGCCAGCTACCTGGCCGCGCACGGCTGGATCAAGGACATGCCCACGCATTTCGACGTGCTCCCGCCGACCACCGACGCCGACCGCGAGGCCCTGCTCGCGCCCGACATCCTGCCCAGCTTCACCGCCACGGAACTGGCCCGGCACGGCGCACTGCTCAGCCCCGCCGGCCAGCAGCACACCGGCAAGCTCGCGCTGGTGGAGCTGCGCAACGGGGTCGAAGCGCCCAGTTTCGTCGCCGGCACCGATAATTTCTGGGTCATCACCCGCTACAACTGGTCCGCGTACTACGCCATGGCCGTGATCGACCTCTCCGAATCCCTGGCCGCGCTCAAGACCGTCGCCGATTCCCGCTGACCCCCGCTGATCCGCCCCGCGCGGCCCCCCATGCTCCAGTTCAAGTCCATCACGCTGCGCCGCGGCGTCAAGATCGTCCTCCAGAACGCGTCCTTCACGCTGCAGCCCGGTGAAAAAGCCTCGCTCGTCGGCCGCAACGGCGCGGGCAAGTCCTCGCTGTTCTCGCTGCTGACCGGGCGGCTGCAGTCCGACCAGGGCGATGTCGAGATGCCCCCGCGCTGGGAGATCGCCGAAGTCGCGCAGGACATGCCCGAGACCGAGACCGGCGCCACCGAGTTCGTGCTCGAAGGCGACAAGCCGCTGATGGCCGCCCGCGCCGCGCTGGCTGCCGCCGAAGAAGCGGACGACGGCCTCGCCATCGGCGAGGCGCACGCGCTGCTCGGGGAAGTCGGTGCCTTCGACGCCGCGGCCCGGGCGCAGTCGCTGCTGCTCGGCCTGGGGTTTCGCGTCAGCCAGCTCGATGCGCCGGTCAACAGCTTCTCGGGCGGCTGGCGCATGCGGCTGCAACTGGCGCGGGCGCTGATGTGCCCCGGTGACCTGCTGCTGCTCGACGAACCCACCAACCACCTGGACCTGGACGCGCTCGTCTGGCTGGAAGCGTGGCTGCTGCGCTTCGACGGCACGATGCTGGTCATCAGCCACGACCGCGAATTCCTCGACGCGGTCACCAAGGTCACGCTGCACCTGGACGAAACCCAGGTCACCCGCTACGGCAGCAACTACAGCGGCTTCGAGCTGATGCGTGCCGAGCGCATGTCGCAGCAGCAGGCGGCGTTCGCCAAGCAGCAGGAGAAGGTCGCCCACCTGCAGCGCTTCATCGACCGCTTCAAGGCCAAGGCGAGCAAGGCCAAGCAGGCCCAGAGCCGCGTCAAGGCGCTGGACCGGATGACCAAGCTGGCGCCGATCCTCACCAGCGCCGATTTCGAGTTCGAGTTCCGCGAGCCGCAGAGCCTGCCGAACCCGATGCTGGTGATGGACGAGGTGTCGGTCGGCTACGGCGACAACGTCATCGTCTCCAGCATCAGCAAGTCCGTGCTGCCAGGCCAGCGCATCGGCATCCTCGGCGCCAATGGCCAGGGCAAGTCCACCGTGGTGAAGACGCTCGCGGGCGCGATCCAGCGCCTCGGCGGCCACATCCAGGAGGGCAAGGGCCTGTCGATCGGCTACTTCGCGCAGCAGGAACTCGACGTGCTGCGGCTGGAGGAAGGCCCGCTGGCGCACATGGTCCGGCTCGCGCGCGATGTCGGCCCCCAGGCGCGCGAGCAGGAGCTGCGCGACTTCCTCGGCCGCTTCCGCTTCACCGGCGAGATGGTGGGCCAGGCCGTGGGCTCGCTCTCCGGCGGAGAGAAGGCGCGGCTGGTGCTGGCGATGCTGGTGTGGCAGCGCCCCAACCTGCTGCTGATGGACGAGCCGACCAACCACCTGGACCTGACCACCCGCGAGGCGCTGAGCATGGCGCTCAACGAGTACGAGGGCACGGTGATGCTGGTCAGCCACGACCGGGCGCTGCTGCGCGAGGTCTGCGACGAGTTCTGGCTGGTGACGGGTGGCGAGGTGCGCCCGTTCGACGGCGACCTGGACGACTACCAGAAATGGCTGCTCGAACAGAGCAAGGAGATGGCCAAGCGCGCCCGCGAAGAAGACCGGGCGATGCTGGGCAAGCCGGTGGCTGCCGCAGCCCCCGTTGCAGCACCGGTTGCCGCTCCGGTGGCCCCACCGCCCGCGCCCATCGCCAGCCGCGACGATCGCAAGGCCCAGACCGCCTCGCGCCTGAAGCTCGCAGAGCGGACCAAGCCGCTGAAGAAGAAGCAGCAGCAGGCCGAGCAGGCGCTGGAGGCCGCGCAGCAGGACCACGCCCGTGTGCTCGCCGCCCTGGGCGACACCGGCCTGTCGCCAACGGCACGCGCCGAGCAGGGCCGCAAGCTCAAGGAACTCGACGACCGCATCGCCGAGCTGGAGTTGCGCTGGCTCGAACTCGGTGAGCAGATCGAGGCCATGGGCGCGGTCTGAATGATCAATTCAGGCACTGTGTGGCATCTTGCCCGCCTGGCGCCTGCCTGACAGCGCCTACCCGGTGATCCGCCCTGGGGAGCACAGACAATCGTCGGCCGCCCCTGCAGGACTCATCGCTTGAACCACTACCGCCCCGCACGACGACGTTTGCATGCATGGATGCATGCGGTTGTGCGCTCCATACAAGGCTGCTGGCAGACCCGCAGCACCGAGGCCCCACTGCGCCAGCGACTGCAGGCGCGCCAGATCGAGACCTGGCGCAACGGGCACTGGATCAACCACTTGTCCATGGTGGCGGCGGCCGGGCTGATCGTGATCGCGGCGGGTCCGTTGATGACGCCGTCCGCTGCGGGGCTCTGGCTGGGTGCGCTGCTGCTCAATCCGGTGGTCAACACCGGCAGGTGGCGCTGGCAGCGGGCCGTGAAGGCCCGCATGGGCGTGATCCCGCACCGTCTGTTACAGGCCCTGGTGACCGGATTTCTCTACCAGGGGGTGGCATCCTGGCTCTACCTGATCGGATCGGACGCGCTGCGGCTGCTGATCGGGCTCATCACCTGCGGCGTGCTGTGCTCTGGTGCACTGGGGTTTGCACGGAACCCGCAGATCGGACTGGTCTGGCTGGGCGCGCTGGGCATCACCAACGTCGCCACGCTCTGGCTCAGCGACCGGAACACCGATCGTCTGATCGCGCTGGCCATGGTCGCCTACGTGCTCGTCCTGTCCAAGGACATGCTGGTGACGTCGCGGGAATTCGTGCGCCGCTGCGAGGCCGAATTCGAGGCAGAACGGCAGTCGCACATGGTCAGCCTGCTGCTGAGCGAGTTCGAAGGCTCGTCGCAGGACTGGTTCTGGGAAACCGATGCCCTGGGGCGCATCACCCACGCCTCGCCGCGCATGTCGGAAGTGCTGGGGGCGCCGGCGGCGGCCCTGCTCGGCCAGCCGCTGGTGACGGTGCTGGCCGCCCAGGCCCCGGAGGACGCGCACGGCCACGCCGCGCTGCAGGTGCTGGCCAGGCAATTCGGCAGCACCCGGCCCTTCCGGGATCTGGTCGTTCCCCTGCAGCACGGCCTGGAGCGCCAGTGGTGGAACCTGGGCGGACGACCGCTGCTGAATCCCGCCGGCCTCGTGCAGGGCTGGCGAGGACTGGGCACGGACATCACCGCGGTGCGCAGCCATGAACGCGAGTTGCAGCGTCTGGCCAACACCGACGGGCTGACCGGCCAGACGAGCCGGCGGGGATTCCAGGAGCACCTGCACGCCTGCTTTGCAGCGGGGGCGGGACAACATCCGGTCGCCTTGCTCATGATCGACCTGGACGGGTTCAAGGAGATCAACGACGGCCACGGTCACGCCATCGGCGATGCGCTGCTGCAGGCGGTCGCACGCCGCATGGCGGCCATCGCCACGCCCGACATGGTGCTGGCGCGGCTTGGCGGCGACGAGTTCGCCGTGATCCTGCCCATCAATGGCGAACCCGACCACGCCGTCTCCATCGGCCAGCAGATGCTCGTGGCACTGCGGGCGCCGTTCCAGCTGGGCGCGCTTCGGCTCGATGTGCGGGCCAGTCTGGGCATGGCACATGCACCGGCGCATGGCGACAGCGATGTCGAACTGCTGCGCTCGGCAGACATGGCACTCTATGCCGCCAAGGCCGCCGGGCGGGACCGGCTGCAGGTGTTCGACCACGCGATCGGCCACCGTGCGCAGCACCGCGCGCTGGTGACGCGGGAGCTGGCCGATGCCATCGCGCGACAGGAACTCGATCTCGACTACCAGCCGGTCTTCGATGCCCGCACCGGACACACCACGGGCGCCGAAGTCCTGCTGCGCTGGCACCATCCCCGGCTCGGCACCATCGCCCCCGGAGAATTCATTGCGCTGGCCGAGGAGTCGGGGCTCATCACCTCGATCGGCCTCTGGGTGCTGCGCCGGGCCTGTCACGAAGCGGCGCCCTGGCCCGCCTCCCAGCGCGTGGCCGTGAACCTGTCCGTGCGCCAGCTCCACGATCCGCAGATCGTCGACGAGGTGCGGCAGATCCTGCTCGACTCCGGCCTGCCGCCCGAGCGACTGGAGCTGGAGGTGACGGAGTCGGCCCTGGCCGAGGAGCAGACCGCACGCGTGCAGCTCTCGGCGCTGAAAGCGCTCGGGGTCCGGCTGGCGCTGGACGATTTCGGCACCGGCTACTCCTCGCTGTCCTACCTCCAGCGCTTCCGCTTCGACCGCCTCAAGATCGACCAGTCCTTCATCCGGCCGTTGCAGAAGCCCGGGGCGGTCGAGCAGATCGCACTGGTGCAGGCGGTCATTGCGCTGGCCCGCGCCCTGCGGCTGGATTGCACCGCCGAAGGCATCGAGGACGACACCCAGGCGGCGACGCTGCGGACCTTGGGCTGCGACGAACTGCAGGGATTCCAGCTCGGCCGCCCGATGTCCGCAGCAGCGCTGCGTCAGTGCATCAGCGCATCGACCCCGGAGACCGCCAGCTCGTGAGTCGGCAGATGCTGCTCCAGCCAGTCGAGGTCCAGACCGAGGTGCGCCACCAGATCCGCTTGCACCGATAGCAGCCCCTCGGAGACAGCGCGGCCGCTTTCGCGGCAATCGGCCACCACGCTGGCCAGCCGCAGCACCGCCGCCAGCCGCGAGAACGGCCGCGTCTCCATCGGCTGGTTCGTGGCACGGAACGCCTCGACCAGCACGGTCGGGAATTTCCAGTGCTGCGCCAGTTCGGCCGTGACCTCCGGGTGCGCGCACCCGAATGCGATCGCCTCGTAGCCGATGCGGCTGTCCAGATCGACGGCGCGGGTGGCCACCGACCGCGCATGCTCCGGCTCGACCATCCACATCAGCAGCTGCCCGGTGCGCAGCATCAGTCCGCCCAGATAGGCCATGTCCTCGTCCAGATCGAGCGCGCGGGCGATCGGCTGGGCATAGGCGGCCACGGCCAGCGTGCCGCGCCAGAACGAGAGCCGGTCGAAATCCTTCAGCGCAGGAAAGGCCCCGACCATGCTCGCCGACAGCGTCAGGTCGCGCAATGCCCGCAACCCCAGCGAAGCCGACGCATCCCCCAGCGAAGTGACCGTGTGCGACGGCGAGTAGCGCGGCGAGTTCGCCAGGCGCAGCACCTTGGCGGCCAGCGTCTGGTCGCGACCGATCAGACCGGCGATCTCCGGCAACGGCAGATCTTCGCGGTCAAACGACTGAAGCAGCTTGTGTGCCACTTCCGGCATGGCCGGGAGCGTGCAGGCGCGCTGGACGAACGGAGCGATTCGGGTCGGGCAGTTGGGCACGGAAGTGACTCCTTGGAAAACGGGGGTGGAGTCCGGTCATCGGCGGCACCATGTCGGGCTGAATGGGGGTATTCACGCAGTGATCAGCGCCCGTATTTTAAAAATTGATGGATATGCAAATCCAATCCATCGGCTTCGGTGTTGTCGGGCCAGAGGGAACTGGTATTTCGTGCCAACAGAGTCAACACGAATATCATGGTTTCACGGCATGGAATAGCCAGCCCAGAGCCCTGCGAAACAAACCGAGGAATATCCTGTGCCTGAGGTCTCGATCATCCTGCCCACGTACAACCGCATCGACGTGATCGGGCGGGCCATTGCCAGCATCATTGTCCAGACCCACCAGGACTGGGAATTGCTGGTGATCGATGATGGATCGGACGACGGCACGGTCGAGCGACTCGACGGACTGGACCCACGCATCCGGTGCATCCGCCAGGCCAACCAGGGCGTGGCCGCGGCCCGCAACACCGGCATCGCGGCCGCCACAGGCCGCTTCGTGGCCTTCATGGATTCGGACGATGCATGGCGGCCGCAGTTCCTGGCGTTGACCACGGCCTTCCTGCGTGCCCACCCGGGCGAACACTGGGTGACCACCGAGTCGCTCGAAGACCTGGGCGACGGTGGCCCGCCGGTCCTGCACAGCCGCACGGACATCGCGACGACCTACGTCGCCTTCGCGCGCTCCATCGGATCCCGTGCGCTCGACCTGCCCCCCGGCACCCGCGACGACTACCTGCGCGTCTACCAGCGGCGCACGCCGGTGGGGGACTGGGGACGGGCCGTCCTGGAGACACTCGGTCTCGACTGCGCGGTGGTCTACCACGGCCGCACGCTGCAGCAGATGCGCTGGGGCTACCTGAACTGGCTGCCCGCCACCCTGCTCACCCGCGAGGCACTCGCCACGGCCGGCCCCTTCGCCACCCATGTGCGCAGCGCCTCCGACTACCGCTACTTCATCGCGCTCGCACGCCACTTTCCGGCCAACCTGATCGCGATACCACTGGCCATCAAGCACGAACGTGCCATGGGCAGCCAGGTCCTGGCCCAGGACCACCTGGCCACCGGGGCGGGCGCCTACCGGTTCGAGCGCAACAAGCTGGCCGGCTTCGACGAGGCCTTCGATCTGCACGACCCGGAGATCGCCCTGCTGCGACGCCACAACTGCCTGTGCGTCGGACACCGCGCACTGGTCTGCGGGCAGCGGGACGAGGCCATCGCCCACCTCCGGCAGGCCGCATGCTGGCGACCGATCCTCTGGAAGGCCTGGGGGATGTGCGCATTCGCCCGGGCCATGCCGACGCCGGCCAGCACCGCGGCCGTCTACAACGGCGGGCTGCGGGTGTACGACATCGGTGCGCGTCTGGCCACCGGCCGCCTCCAGCCCGGCGTCCTGCTGCGCAAGGCCTGGCGGCGACTCGCTGGCCGAACGGCACCGCCCACCGCACAGGCCGCTGCCGGCCTCACGCTGACCGATTCCGCACTGGCCGGTCTGCTGGAGATGGGCGACGGGCGCCCGGAACCGGTGCATCCGCATTGAAGCCGGCCGAAGGGCCGCTCACGCCAGCGGCCGCAGCGCCGCCAGTTCGGCCGCGCTCAGCACCCGCAGGTGCAGCTCGCCATCGCGGGTCGCCAGCCCGTGCAGCTCGATCGACTTCTGCGTCTGCAGCAGCCGCACGAGGTAGCCAAGGATGGCCGCGTCCACCACCTGCCCCGGCACCAGCACCGGAATCCCCGGCGGATAGGGCACGATCTGGTCACAGCAGACGCGCCCGACCAGCGCCGCGTTCGGCTGGCCCGCGTCGTCGAGCACCGGCAGGCGCTCGCCGGCCTCGTAGAACGCATCGCGCGGCAGGCAGGCCAGGCGCGTGAAGTGCGGAATCTTCGGCAGCCGCGTGGTCGGACGCGGCGCGCGGCGCTCCTGTTGCGCCTGCCTGGCCAGGCGCAGCATCGCATCGAACAGCCGCGACACCTTGCTGCGCGTCGTGCCGATGGTCAGCAGCAGCGTGATCGTGCTGTGCGTGTTCTTCTCGATCTGGATGTTGAAGCGCTCGATCAGCTCGTCGCGCAGCTCGTCCGCACCCCAGCCGGAGGCGGAGATGTCGATCGTCAGCTTGGTCGGGTCGAGCCGGATGCCGTCGCCGCGCACCTCGTCGGACAACAGATCGTCCAGTTCCAGCACCCGGAACGCCCCCGTCGCGTTGATCTTCTGGCGCAGCTCGGCGGCGAATTGCAGCGAGCGGTCGAGCAGCTTGTAGCCCTCCATCACCGCCTGCTTGCGCGCCACGTCGAGGCTGGCGATCAGGCCGTACTGCGGGCTGGTCGAGGCGTGCATGTTGAAGTTCTCGCGGAACAGGTGCTCGTCGAAGTCCGGGTCGTTCACGTGGATCATGCTGGCCTGCGAGAACGCGGACAGCACCTTGTGGGTGCTCTGCGTCACGTAGTCGGCGCCGGCCTCCAGCGCGGTCGGGCGCAGCGCGGGGTGGAAGCGGGCGTGGCCGTACCAGGCTTCATCGACGATGACCTTGATGCCCGCGGCGTGCGCCGCCCCGATGATGGGCGCCAGGTCGTAGCGCAGGCCGTCGTAGGTGCAGCTCGTCAGGATCAGCACCTTCGCGTCCGGGTGGTCGGCGATCGCCTGCAGCACCAGCGCCCGCGGCACCGGCCCGAACAGCCCGTGGCGCGCGTTGACGGAGGAATCCAGGTACACCGGCTGCGCCCCGGACAGGATCACGCCGTGGTGGACCGACTTGTGGCAGTTGCGGTCCAGCAGCAGCAGGTCGCCGGGCGTCAGCAGCGTCTGGAAGATCACCTTGTTGGAGGTGGAGGTGCCGTTGGTGGCGAAATAGGTCTTGCGCGCGCCGAAGGCCTGCGCGGCCAGGCGCTGCGCCTGCGCGATGACACCGGTCGGGTGCAGCAGCGAGTCGAGCATCGGCACCGACACGGACAGGTCCGCCCGCAGCATCTGCTCGCCGACGAAGGCGTGGAAGTCGCCGACCCAGGGGCTGGCCTTGTACGAGTCGCCACCCGCGTGGCCGGGGGTGTGCCAGCTGTCCTTGGCCTGCGCGACGTAGTGGCGCAAGGCGTCGTAGAACGGCGTGGCGGCGGTCTGCGCCACCTCGGCGGCCAGGATGCGCAGCCAGCCGGCGTGGTCGGTCTCGCTGCGCAGGAAGTAGCCGTCCACCGCGTCGACGGCCAGCTCCTCGACCAGCCGCCGGGTGTCGTCGTCCTCCAGCATCAGGTAGAGCGACAGCTCCGGGCGCAGCCGGTTGATGGCCTGTGCGAGGTGCACGGCACTGCGGTCGGCGGCGTCGTGGTGGTCGATCAGGACGAGGTGCAGATCGCCATCGCGGCGCACGACGTCCAGGGCGGGCTCGCCCGGGTCGCTGGCCAGCGCGCTCAGTTGCACGGGATCGCCGGGGCGTGCGGCGGCGTTCAGGGCCACGACGATCTGGTCGCGCCGAGGCAGGTCGTCGCTGACGACGAGGATGTGGCTGGCGGGTTGCATGGCGGAATGATGCCCCACGGTCCAGCAGCCGCCCCCCGTCGGACACGGTGTCAGCAGATCCGCACGCCTTGATTGAGTGCAAGCAATTCACACTGCAGATTCCCGGGCACGCTATGGCGACTCTGGAGGTCAACATGGCGACAAGTGAAGATGTGCAAGAGCGCAATGGAATTCTGAGTTTTCGGGTATCCGTGGGTAGCGAACAGATCACGGCCTTCATTTCCCGGGCCACCTGCCTGGCACGGGCAGAACAGGTGGGCAGCACCTGCAGCCTGGCCGACTTCTATCTGGAGCAGCGGGCGATCCTCGAAGGCATCGTGACCAGCAAGGTGCAAGCGGGCGCACGCCATCCCGTGGTGGTGATGGCGGAGGATCTGCACAACGCTGCCCAGAGCGCACCACGCCGTCCCAGACTGCACGTCAAGGCCAGTCCGGCGGGCCACCAGACACTCCGGCCTCCGGATGCGGCTCAATGGCTCGGCCTGGTCGGCTGAGCCGGCTCGGCGTCGGACAGCGGCTGCGCGTGGATCCACTGGGCCTCCGCAATCAGCCAGTCGTCCACATCGTGACCATCGACGCGGCCGCGGGCTTCATAGAGCGCGTAGGCCGACTGACGGATGTGCTCTTCGCGGCTGACCGCGACCGGAGCCTGGCGTGGCAGGCCAGAAACCGCACCATCTCCTTGCGGGATGATGGCCAGAGGGGGTTTCTGGATCAGGGCGTGCGACGTGCTGCGCGGGCCCTGCTGATGCGGCGGGTGTTTCATGGCATGCCTCCTGTGGGGTGCCCGACCACCGTGGTGCGAATCTGCAGCAAGGACGGGACACGCCTTGACCGTAGCGGCGGCCATTCGAGCCGGGTTGAGAGCACTCAAGGCGATCTCCGCCCCCCCGCAGCCGATTGCGTTGGCGCAATCGAGCACCCGATCGGCCCGCTACATTGGACGGGTCAGTGGGCTGGAAGGTCAGACCAGTTCCCAGTGGGCAACACCCGCCAGACGGCAGCGCCTGGCGGGTTTTTTTTGATCTGAAACGACCTCCGGAAAGATCCAGGCATGTCCATGCGCATCCTCATCGTCTATTACTCCCGCACCGGCCACACGGAACAGGTGGCCAGGGAACTCGCGGCGCGCTGCCTGGCCGACACCGACCGGATCCTGGACGACGGCATCGACCGCCACGGCGCCTGGGGCTATCTCCGTTCGGGCTGGCAGGCCGCCTGCGGTGCCATGCCCGCCATCGCTGCACCGACGCGAAACCCCGACGATTACGATCTGGTCGTGCTCGGCACGCCCGTGTGGAACTGGGGCCTCTCGGCCCCGGTGCGCACGTATGCGCGCCAGCATGCGCACCAGTTCCGTCAGGTGGCGTTCTTCTGCACGGAAGGTGGTGGCGGCGCGCAGCGCGTGTTCGACGAACTGCAGCGCCTGTGCCGCAAGCCACCGAAGGCGACCCTGGTTGTCAGGGAGCGGGAACTCGATCCGGCCCGACACGCGCAGCCACTCGCGGACTTCCTGGCCCAACTGGGCCGGCCTGCGGCCTGATTGCGTGCACTCAATCACGCTCAGACCCCGTGGTTCGACCATCTTCAGAGGCGCTGGAGTTTGAACGGCCGCAACCGGCGGACCGGACTGTCATCGCCACCGATGCACCAAGGAGTCCCACCATGAATGAACTTCGCCTCTTCGATCCGTTCTCGCTCGATCCGCTGGACGACACCCTGCGCAGCTTCATGCGTCCCTGGCGCGTCGAGGCGGCCGATGTGTCGCCGCGCATCCGGATCGACCTGTCCGAACTCGACGGCAGCTATGTCGTGAAAGCCGAGATCCCCGGCGTGCGCAAGGAGGACATCGACGTGCGCGTGGATGGCGCGATGGTCACGATCAGCGCCCAGGTCCAGGCGGAAAAAAAGGAGAAGGACAACGGCCGCATCCTGCGCCAGGAGCGCCAGCAGGGCTTCAGCAGCCGCACCTTCTCGCTGACCTCCCCCGTGGACGAAACCCGGGCCAGTGCCAGCTACAAGGATGGCATCCTGGAGCTGAAACTGCCCAAGAAGGCCGAAGCCTCGACCAAGCGTCTGGCGATCCAGTGACCGGAGCGTGGTCATGCGCACCGCAAGCAACCGATTCGGCTTCGCCATGGCGGCGATGACCTTGGCTGCGTGCGGCACCAGCCTGTCCGCCCGCGCGGCGGACAAGGCTGATGCCGAGAGTCTGGTCACCAAGTCCCGCCTGACGATCGAGGCCCTCGCCCGGGACGCCAGCTTCGCGCCCCTGAAGGCGTCGCTGGCACAGGCCCGGGCGGTCCTGATCTTCCCGCAGGTCCTGAAGGCCGGGTTCTTTCTGGGCGGCGCCGGGGGCAGCGGCGTGCTGATGGCCCGCGACGCCGCCACCGGCCAGTGGACGGGACCGGCGTTCTACACCATGGGCTCGGCCAGCATCGGCCTCCAGGCGGGAGCCTCCTCGGCCGAGATGGTGATGGTCGTGCAATCGCAGAAGGCGCTGGAGTCGCTGTATGCGAACAAGCTCAAGCTCGGCTCCGACGCGACCGCAGCCCTCGGCACCAAGGGCGTCGAGAAAAGCGCCGGACTGGACGCGGACTTCGTCGTCTACGCCAAGGTGAAAGGCGCTTTTGCCGGGGTATCGGTGGACGGCTCCGTGCTGGACGTTCGCCAGCAGCTCAACGCCGCCTACTACGGTCAGGCGGTGGTGACGCCGGTCGACATCCTCGTGCGACAGAGCGTGCGGAACCCGGATGCCACGCGCCTGCAGACAACGATGGCCGCACTGGCCAAGTGATGGAGGGTGGCTGGCCGTTCTGGTCGTGGCGGCGCCACCTGTCAGGCCACAGGTGGCGCCGCCGCGGCCAGGGCGGCCAGCACTTCTCCGTCCTCCACCTGGTGGAAATCCAGGTAGTGCAGGCCGACCGCCCGGAATGGCTGTGGCTCGGCGAGACAGACGATCCGGTCGCACAGCGTGCCCAGCGCCATCAGCGTCTCGTGTGGTGCCACGGGCACGGCCAGGACGATCTGGTCGGCACCGCGTCTGCGCACCGCTTTCAGGGCGGCACGAACCGTGGTGCCGGTGGCGATGCCGTCATCGACGAGCACCACCGTCGCACCCGACAGGGACAGCGGCGGGCGGCCCTGCAGATAGACCCGGCGGCGGCGGGCGATCTCGGACAGGGCGGCGGCAGTCTCGCGCTCCAGATAGGCGCGGTCGGCACCGGCGTAGGCGCTGAGACCCTCGTCGACCACGACTTCGGGCGCATCGCCATCGACCACCGCCGCCACCGCCAGTTCCCGCTGCCACGGGGCGCCGATCTTGCGCACCAGCAGCAGATCCAGCGGCGCCGCCAGCCGGCGTGCGACCTCGGCCGCCACCGGCACACCGCCCCTCGGCAGGGCGATCACCACCACCGGCGGGAGCAGCCGCTCGCGCACCAGACGCTCTGCCAGGCGCTGGCCCGCCTCGGTACGGCTCTTGAACTGTTGTTGCTGGGGTTGTTGCATGGCATCGAATCCGTCGAATGCGCGGGTGTGCGCAGGGGCATGCTCAGGGACGGCGCCGGAATTCCTCGCGCCGGGTGCTGGCCAGCACCTGCACCAGCAAGCCGACCTCCTCGCCGATCAGGTCGATGATGTCGTCGACGGCCAGCAGGCCCTGCAGCACCCCCCAGCTGTCGACCACCGGCAGCCGGCGGGCGCCGACGCGGCGCATCGCGTTCAGTGCGTCGAGCAGCGAATCGGTCTCCCGGACGACTTCCGGGTCGCCATGCATCACATCCTCGATCCGCAGCGGCTGGAGATCGACCGCCTGCGCCACCACGGCGGTGACGATGTCGCGGTCGGTCAGCAGCCCCGCGGGGATGCGCCCGCTCGGCGTCTCGTCGACGACCACCAGACAGCCGACATGCTGGAGGCGCATCAGCCGGGCGGCTTCATGCAGCGGCAGATCGCGGTGGGCGATCACGACAAAGCGGGTACAGAGGTCACCGGCACTCAGGGCATGGTTCAAGGCAGATTCTCCAGTCGTCGGCCAATCGGCATACCGACCGATCTTCCGGCCCGCACGCCAGGGTCGATTGAGTGCACGCAATCGGTACACGACCCGCACGCCTAGGCTGGTCGGTGCCCGGTGTCCACGGACGTGCACCGACGATGTGAAGGAGTTGCCATGACCGAACGACCCCACGTTGCACCACCACCACCACCGCTGGACTGGGTGCTGGTGGCCAATGCGGCCCGGGCGCGCTGCTTCGTGCGCGACCAGCAGAACAACGCCCTGAAGGAGCTGTGCAGCTTCGTGCACCCGGCCAGCCGGCTCAAGGCCAGCGAGCGGGGCAAGGACCGCGGCGGCCAGGTGCGCAAGAGCCAGGCCAGCACCCAGTTCGCACCCCACACCGACCCGCGCGACAAGGAACACGCCGCCTTTGCGCGCGAGCTGGCGGGCTATCTGGAAGAGGCCGCACGCGCCAACCGCTACCCCGGCGTGGCGCTGATCGCGTCCAGGTCCTTTCTGGGCGACCTGCGCGAACACCTCGGCGACGCGACCCGGCACCGGCTCACCGCCAGCGCCCCGCTGGACCTCACCACCTGCGAGGGCTCCGAGCTGGAACACCGCGTCGCGCAGGCGCTGCGGGACGCCACGCCCGCCACGCCCCCCACTTCGACCTGACCCGGGACCCACCGCCATGGCTGCCAAGGAACTGCTGTTTCGTGACGAGGCCCGCGCCCGCATGCTGCGCGGCGTGGAGTTGCTGGCCGAAGCGGTGAAGGTCACGCTCGGCCCGCGTGGCCGGACCGTGGTCATCGACCGCGACTTCGGCGCGCCGCAGATCGTCAACTCCGGCGTGCTGGTCGCCCGATCGATCGAGCTGGCAGACCGGTTCGAGAACATGGGCGCCCAGATGCTGCGCGAGGTGGCCTCGCGCACCAGCGAGAAAGCCGGCGACGGCACGACCACCGCCACCGTGCTGGCCCACGCCATGGTCCAGGAGGGCCTGCGCTACCTCGCCGGGGGCATGAACCCGATGGACCTCAAGCGCGGCATGGAACAGGGGGTCGAGGCGGTGGTGGCCGAGCTGCAGCGGATGGCCCGCCCCTGCGCCAGCGCGCAGGAGGTCGCGCACGTGGCCACGATCTCGGCCAACAACGACCGCTCCATCGGCACGCTGCTCTCGCGCGCGATCGACCAGGTGGGGCGCGAGGGCGCCGTGACCATCGAGGACGGATCGAGCCTGACCAGCGAGCTGGAGGTGGTCGAGGGCCTGCAGTTCGACCACGGTTTCCTGTCGCCCTACTTCATCAACAGCGCCGAGCGGCAGGTGGCCGTCTTCGAGGACGCCGCGATCCTGCTCCACGACCGCAAGCTGTCCTCGCTGCAGGACCTGCTGCCGCTGCTGGAGGAAGTGGTCAAGGCGGGCCGGCCGCTGCTCGTCATCGCCGAGGACGTCGACAGCGAAGCCCTCGCAACGCTGGTGATCAACACGGTGCGCGGCACGCTCAAGACCTGCGCGGTCAAGGCGCCCGGCTTCGGCGAGCGCCGCAAGGCCCTGCTGCAGGACATCGCCGTGCTGACGGGCGGCCAGGTGATCAGCGAGGAACTGGGGCTGACGCTGGCCAAGGCGCGGCTGTCGAACCTCGGCCGGGCACGGCGGGTGGAGGTCGGCAAGGACGACACGACGCTCATCGGCGGCGCCGGTGCCACCGCGGCCGTGCAGGCGCGCATCGCCAGCCTGCGCCAGGAGCGGGCCAGTGCGACCGGCGACTACGACCGCGAGAAGCTCGACGAGCGCATCGCCAAGCTCTCGGGCGGCGTGGCGGTGATCAAGGTCGGCGCGGCGACGGAGACCGAACTGAAGGAGCGCAAGATCCGCGTCGAGGACGCCCTGCACGCCACCCGCGCCGCCGTGGAGGAAGGCATCGTCACCGGCGGCGGGGTCGCCCTGCTGCGCGCGCGGCATGTGCTGACCGACCTGCGGGGCGCATCGCTGGACCAGGACTGCGGGCTGCGCATCGTCGCGCGGGCGCTGGAGGAGCCGCTGCGGCGCATCGTCGCCAATGCGGGCGACGAGTCGTCGGTGGTGCTGCACCGGGTCGAGGCGTCCGCCGAGCCGACCTACGGCTACAACGCCGCGACCCGCGAGTTCGGCGACCTGCTGCAGATGGGCGTCATCGATCCGGCCAAGGTGACGCGGCTGGCCCTGCAGAACGCGGCCTCCATCGCCGGGCTGATCCTGACCACCGACTGCATGGTTGCCAACGCGTCCGCCCCCCGGGCCAAAGGCGCCGGAGGCTTGCTGCCGCTGGGCGCGGAGCCGGAGTTCTAGATGCCGAAGACACCGCACGCGGGGACCCATGCCGTGGAGCCGGGGATGACGGTCGGGCAGGCCTTCGGGGCCATCGTCGGCGACGGCCTGACCCGCTTGCAGCAGCACGCGGCCGGCGTGCGCGGCGGTGTCGATCCGGAAAGTGTCCACCAGATGCGGGTCGGCCTGCGCCAGCTGCGCCTGGCGCTGCGCCTGCTGGGCCGGTGGATCGCGGTGCCGCCGCAGCTGCTGGCCGAACTCGGCTGGCTGCGGGTCCGGCTGGGCGCAGCGCGGGATGCCGATGTACTGGCCGGCGGCACGCTCGCCGCGCTGGTGGCCGCCTGTCCGGCCGAAGACGGGCTCGCTGCCTTGCAGGCCGCCGCGGCGGTCCACGCCCAGGCGATGCGCAAACTGGCCGCGTCGGCGGTGAGATCGGCCCGCTGCGCGCGCCTGATGCGCGACCTGAGCGCCTGGCTCCAGGCCGCGCCCTGGCAGGCCGCCCCGGACGACGCGCTGCAACGGGTCCTGCGCCGGCCCATCGGCCCGCAGGCCGCACGGATGCTGCGCCGGCGCCACGCGCGGCTCGTCGAGATCGGCGAGCGGCTGCATCCCGACCAGCCCGAGGAGCGCCACCGGCTGCGGATCGCCGCCAAGCAGCTGCGCTACGCCACGGAGTTCTTCCAGCCCCTGCGGCCCGCGCGACACACCCGGCGCGTCCTGCGGCGACTCGGGGCGCTGCTGGACGTGCTCGGGGGCCTCAACGACGCCGCGGTGGCGGATCCGCTGCTGCGCGACCTCGCGCAGCGCACGCCGGCGCTGGCGGGCAGCGCGGCGTTCGCGCGGGGCTGCCTGTGCACCGCCACGGCGCAGGATCTGCCGGCACTGGCCCGGCACTGGCGCCGCTTCGTGGTGGCGGGGCCGCCCTGATCCGCGACGCTCAGCGGCTCACCCGCCGAGCATCTCCAGCAAGGTCCGCCCGACGACCTTGGTCGCCCGGCGCAGGTCCTCCAGCACGAGGTGCTCGTCGGCCCGCTTGGCGTTGGACTCGCGCACCGTGCGCGGCCCGGCGCCGTAGATCACCGCGGGAATGCCGCGCTCGCAGTACAGGCGCACGTCGGTGTAGAGCGGCGTGCCCGACACCGGGATCTCCTCGCCGAAGACCGCCACGCCGTGCTTCGACAGCGCGTCCACCAGCGGCTGGCTGCCCGGCAGCGGCTGCAGCGCATGGGCCATCAGCAGGCGGCGGATGTCCACCGACACGCCCGGCCGGCTCGCAGCCGCCTCGGTGATGATGCGGCGGATGTCGGCTTCGACCTCGGCCGCGTTTTCCTCGGGGATCATGCGGCGGTCGAGCTTGAGCACGACCTTGCCTGGGATGACGTTGGTGTTGGTGCCGCCCTGGATCAGGCCGACGTTGATGTACGGGTAGTCGATGCCCGGCACCCTGGAGCGGATCGTCGCCTTGTAGCGCGCGTTCTCCGCGTACAGCGCGTTCAGGATCGCCACTGCGCCCTGCAGCGCGTCGACGCCACTCTCGGGGATCGCCGCGTGCGCCATCACGCCGTGGACGGTGACCTCCATCTGCAGGCAGCCGTTGTGCGCCGTGACGATCTGGTAGCTGAAGCCCGCCGCGATCTCGTAATCGGGTTTCGTCAGGCCGTGTTTCAGCAGCCAGCCGGGGCCGAGTTCACCGCCGAATTCCTCGTCGTAGGTGAAGTGCAGCTCGACGCCGCCCTTCAGCGCGACCTGCCCTTGCGCCCGCAGCGCCTCGATGGCGCGGGTGGCGAAGGTGAAGGTGGCGAAGTCGCTCTTGCTCACCGCGGAGGCGCGGCCGTAGAGCTTGCCATCCACGACCTCGCCGCCATAGGGGTCGTGGGTCCAGCCTTCGCCGGGGGGGACGACATCACCGTGGGCGTTCAGCGCGATGACCGGGCCGCCGGCGTCATAGGCGCGGCGCACGATCAGGTTGGTGATCGACTCCAGCCCGCAGGCGCGCACCTCCGGCTCGGGGACCGCGTGCCGTTCCGCCTCGAAGCCGAAGCCGGCGAGCAGCTCGGCGGTGCGCTCGGCGTGCGGGGCGTTGTGGCCGGGCGGCGTGTCGGTGGGCACCCGCACCAAGGCTTGCAGGAAGCGCACCTCGTCGTCGAAATGCGCGTCGATCCAGGCATCGAGCTGCGTGAATCGGTCCGGATTCGTGGCCATCGTGGTCATGCGGAGTGCTCCCGGGTCAGTTGTTCGAGCAGGTCGGCGAAGGCGCGCACGGCCAGTTCGGTGTCGTCGCTGGTGGTGGATTCGAGCGGGTTGTGGCTGATGCCGCCGTGCAGGCCGCGCACGAACAGCATCGCCTGCGGCATCACCTCGTGCAGCTTCATGGCGTCGTGGCCGGCGCCGCTGGGCAGACGGTGCACGGGCAGTCCGGTCGCGGCCACCGCCCGCTCCCAGCGCGCCTGCCACGCCGGGTCGCTCGGCGCGGCCGAGGCGCGCATCGTCTCGTCGAGCGTCACGGACACGCCGCGCCGCTGGCAGATCGCCGCCAGCCCGGTGCGCACGTCGTGCAGGCAGGCGTCGCGCGCCGCGTCGGTCGTGGCGCGCAGATCGAGGCTGAAGCGGCAGCGGCCGGGCACGACGTTGATCGAGCCATTGGGCACCTCCAGGATGCCGACCGTGCCGACCACGTCGGGCACCGCCGCCGCCCGCCGCTCGACGAACAGCGCGAGTTCCGCCACCGCCAGCGCGGCGTCGCGGCGGCGGCCCATCGGCGTCGTGCCGGCGTGGCTGGCCAGGCCGGTGACTTCGCCGATGAAGCGCACGCTGCCGTTGATCGAGGTGACCACGCCCAGCGGCAGGTCCAGCTCGTTGAGCACCGGGCCCTGTTCGATGTGGACCTCCACGAAGCCGAGGTAGCGCGCCGGGTCACGCCGCAGCGCCGGGATGTCGCCGATGCACAGCCCGGCGTGCTGCATCGCGGCGCGCATGGTCACGCCGTCCGCGTCGGTCTGGTCGAGCCACGCCGGCTCGAACTGGCCGACCAGCGCGCCCGAGCCAAGGAAGGTCGCCTGGTAGCGCTGGCCCTCTTCTTCCGCGAAGCCGACCACCTCGATGCCGAAGGGCAGGCGCCGGCCGGCGCGGTGCAGTTCGGCCACGACAGCCATCGGTACCAGGATGCCCAGGCGGCCGTCGTACTTGCCGCCGTTGCGCACCGTGTCGTAGTGGCTGCCGGTGAGCAGACGGGGGGCGGCACGGTCGGTGCCGTGGTAGACGCCGACGACATTGCCCACGGCGTCGATCTCCACGTCGTCGAAGCCGCAGTCGGCCTTCATCCAGTGCGACAGCCGCTGCGCACAGGCCCGGTGCGCGTCGGTCAGGTAGGTGACGCTCAGCGCGCCGCGCTCGGCGTAGCCAGGGTCGCTGTGCTGCGCGAGCTGCTCGGCCCAGTCCCAGACGCGGTTGCCCAGGTCGGGCGAGACGCCGAACTTGTCGTTCAGCCGGATCTCGGCGATGCGGTGGATGTTGCGCAGGCATTCCTCGCGCTCGACGTCCACCGGCTGGCCCAGGCGGCGCGCGAAGGTGGCGATGATCTCGTGGCGGCCCAGTCCGAGGCCGCGCGGCCCGCGCACCGCGAGGATGAACGGGAAGCCGAACCTGGCGTTGTAGTCGGCGTTGAGCTGCTGCAGCTGCGCGAACTCGGCGGGCGTGCAGTCGGTCAGGCCGGCCTTGCCCTGCTCGTTGGTGGATTCGGCGGTCAGCGACTTCGACACCATCGCCTTGCCCGCGAGTTCCGGGTGGGCGCGGATCAGCGCGAGCTGCAGCTCGGTGCCGGCGCCGCGCACGACGCTGACCAGCGCGTGTTTCAGGTGCGCGAGGCTCGTGAACGGGCGCAGCGCGGCGGCGCGTTCGGCAATCCACGGCGAGTGCTCGTAGGTGCCGTCCAGCAGCGCGACGAAGGCGTCGGGGGGGGCGGCGTTGAGCTGTTCGATGGTCAGCGGCATGGTGCTCATTCCCACACGAAGGCGGAGTCGGCGTTGAACGGGTGCGTCTGCTGCCAGTGGCGGGCGATGTCGATGCGGCGGCAGACCCAGACGCGCTCATGCGCCTGCACATGGTCGAGGAAGCGCTGCAGCGCCCGCATCCGCCCCGGCCGGCCGAGCAGGCGACAGTGCATGCCGATGCTCATCATCGACGGCCGCTCGTCGCCTTCGGCGTAGTGCACGTCGAAGGCATCGCGCAGGTACTGGAAGAACTCGTCGCCGTGGCTGTAGCCCTGCGGCAGGGCGAAGCGCATGTCGTTGCAGTCGAGCGTGTAGGGCACGACCAGGTGCGGCGCCAGCGCGCCGTCGGTCTTCTTCACCTGCAGCCAGAACGGCAGGTCGTCGCCGTAGTAGTCGCTGTCGTAGGCGAAGCCACCATGGTCGGCGACGAGGCGGCGGGTGTTGGGGCTGTCGCGGCCGGTGTACCAGCCGAGCGCTCGCTCGCCGGTCAGCCGCTCGATGATCGACATCGCCTCGTCCATGTGGGCGCGCTCGGTGGCCTCGTCGATGTGCTGGTAGTGGATCCACTTCAGGCCGTGGCAGGCGATCTCGTGGCCCAGTTCGCGGAACGCCGCCGTCACCTCGGGCGAGCGCTGCAGCGCGCTGGACACGCCGAAGATCGTCAGCGGCAGGCCGCGCCGCTCGAACTCGCGCAGGATGCGCCAGACGCCGACACGGCTGCCGTACTCGTAGATGCCCTCCATGCTGAGGTGGCGCGCGGCGAACGCGGGCGGGTTGAACATCTCGGAGAGGAACTGCTCGCTGCCGGCGTCGCCGTGCAGCACCGAGTTCTCGCCGCCCTCCTCGTAGTTCAGCACGAACTGCACGGCGACCCGGGCCTGCCCCGGCCACTGCGCCTGCGGCGGATGGCGGCCGTGGCCGATCAGGTCGCGGGGATAGCGGGCGGTGGCGGTGTGCATGTCAGAGTGTGGTGGGTTGACGTGTATTCCAAAGTGTATACACTTTGTCCGCCACTGCAAATACCCACGAAAGGACCGCGATGGGCCACCTCAGCACCCACGTACTCGACACGATGCACGGCTGCCCCGCAGCCGGCATGGCCGTGCGCCTGGAACGTGTGCACGCCGACCGCATCGAGACCGTGAAGACCCTGCGCCTGAACCACGATGGCCGCAACGACGGCGGCCCGCTGCTGAACGCGCAGGACATGGCGGCGGGCCGCTACCGGCTGGTGTTCGCGGTCGCAGCGTATTTCCGCGCCCGGGGCGTGGTGCTGCCGGAGCCGGCGTTTCTGGACGAGGTGCCGATCGACTTCGGCATCGCCGACGCGGCCGGCCACTACCACGTGCCGCTGCTGGCCAGCCCCTGGGCCTATTCGACCTACCGCGGCTCCTGAGTGTGGTCACACGGCATGATCGACACCTCCTACCTGCTCGACTGGGCCAACCTGCTGCTGCGCTGGGTCCACGTCATCACGGCGATCGCCTGGATCGGCTCGTCGTTCTACTTCGTCTTTCTCGACAACAGCCTGACCCCGCCCGAGGACCCTGTGCTGCGCGACAAGGGCGTCGGCGGTGAACTCTGGGCGGTCCACGGCGGCGGTTTCTACCACCCGCAGAAATACCTCGTCTCGCCCAAGAAGCTGCCCGAGCACCTGCACTGGTTCTACTGGGAGAGCTACTCCACCTGGCTCACCGGCTTCGGGCTGTTCACGGCACTCTACCTGTTCAACGCCGGCACCTTCCTGATCGACAAGAGCGTGCACGACTGGTCGCCGATGGCCGCCATCGGCACGGCGCTCGGGTTCCTCGCCGCCTTCTGGGTGGTCTACGACGTGATCTGCCGCACCTTCGGGCAGAAGAAGAACGGCGACCTGGTCGTCGGCGTCGGCGTGTTCGCGTTCGTCGTGTTCGCCGCGTGGCTGGCCTGCCAGCTGTTCGCCGGGCGCGCCGCCTTCTTGCTGGTGGGCGCGATGATGGCCACGTCGATGAGCGCCAACGTGTTCTTCTGGATCATCCCCGGCCAGCGCACGGTCGTGGCGCAACTGCGCGCCGGCCAGCCCGTCGAAGCCATCCACGGCCAGCGCGCCAAGCAGCGCAGCGTGCACAACACCTACTTCACGCTGCCGGTGCTGATCGCGATGCTGTCCAACCACTACGGCTGGCTGTACCAGGCGCCCCACAACTGGCTGGTGCTGGTGCTGTTCATGCTGGCCGGCGCGCTGATACGCCACAGCTTCGTCGCCCGCCACAAGCAGCTCGCGCAGGGCAAGCCGGTGTCGTGGGCCCACGCCATCGCCGGCACGCTGATCCTGGTCGCGCTGGCCGTGTGGCTGGCCCCGAAGCCGTCCGCGGCCACTGCCGCACAGCCGGCTGCCACGGTCACCTTCGCCGAGGTCAAGGCGATCGTCGACCAGCGCTGCGTGCTCTGCCACAACGCGCAGGTGCAGAACAAGAACATCCAGCTCCACACGCCCGAGCTGCTCAAGCAGAACGCGCAGGCGCTGTACCAGCAGGCCGTCGTGCTCAAGGTCATGCCGATGAACAACGCCACGCAGATCACCGACGCCGAGCGCACGGTGCTCCAGCGCTGGTTCGAGGCCGGCGCACCGACGGCGCCTTGACCAACGCCCCACACGGCCGGCATCCTCACCAACCCACGGCCGCCACCACCGTCCTCTACCTGCGTGGGTGCCCGCCTTCGCGGGCATGACGGGAAAGATCGGGTCGCATCACTCTCGGACCAAGCGCCCGATCTGCCGATACAGACGCTCGACCAGCGCCAGCGCGTCCTTGCTGTGGTGCACCTCACGGTGGCAATTCGGACACAACGCCACCGCATTGCCAACCGTGTCTGATCCCTGCTGCGCCAAGGGCCGGACGTGGTGGATTTCGAGAAACGGCTGATCGTCGGCCCCGTTAAAAGGGGCAAGCTCGTCGCAGGCGTCGCACCGCCCGTCCGCCAGCGCCAATACCCTTTCGCGCACCGAGCCACTGCGGACAAAGCGCCGCACGTCTGTCAAAAATACCCCGGGCTGTTTCTCGCCCACAGGCTCAACCCGATATGGCTGCAACGCCACTTCGCGCAGCACTTTTTCGGATTCCAGTTCGTCCAGGATGGCCTGAATGTCGGCGATGACATTTGCACCGACATGCTGGGCAGGCTTCAAACCCGTCACCCATTCGTCACGCCCGCGCAGCGCCATGACGTGGGAAATGTTCTGCATGCGGTACTCAAAGGCTTTGGCGCTGCGCCCGAACTGCGTGGACAGCGCTTCGTAGTAATGCTTTTTGACGAACGCTCGGTGGTGCTTCTGTTTGTCCAGCATTTCAAGGTAGGCCACGACTGCAGCCCGCAGCTCTTCTTGATTCCAGCCATCACGCATTGATTCCCCCATTGGTCCCGCTCAACCGCGCATTCTCCCGCCAGTTGCAGCACCTCCGGGAGGTGCAAACGGCAGGCGAACGCGCAACCGAGCCGCCTGATCAGGAAAATCTGCCTCGTGCGACCAGGCGACCCGTTAGCATCGTCGCCATCCATGTCCAGCTCTCCTCCACCCGCACCACCCGCCGCCCCCGATCACTACCAGACCCTGGGCCTGGCACGCCACGCCGAGGCCGTGGTCGTCAAGGCCGCGTACCGGGCGCTGGTTTCGCTGTACCACCCCGACCGCAACCCGGCCCCGGACGCGATCGAGCGGATCCAGCGCATCAACATCGCCCATGACGTGCTCTCCGATCCGGTGCGCCGGCACGCCTACGACGCCACGCTGAACGGCAGCAGCCCGCCCCGCACACCGGCAGCCGACGACGACGGCCCCGATCCGCTGGCCGAGCGCTGGCAGCTCGCCGTCGGCTTCTTCCCCGAGCTCCGGGACCACCACGCGCGGCTGGCGCGCCTGTCGGCCCAGATGGGCGAAGAATTCCGCCTGCTCCTGCTGCAACACCAGAACTACGCCGAGGCCGCCGCCCTCGCCGACCGGCTGTGCACCGAGTTCCTGGGCCGCCATTTCGGCACCGACGCGGCCCTGCTCGCCTACGCCGAGCAGCTCCTGCTGGCCCGCGAGATCGACGCGGCGCGCTTCGTGAGCCAGATCGTGTCGGTGCTCGGCCGCAGCGTCACGGTCGACAGCGTGCGCGAGAAGATCGGGCAGCGCTATCCGCGCTCCATCGGCAACCTGCACAAGCGGTCGCTGTATGCCCGGATCGCACAGAAAACCGACGGCCCGCCGGACCGGGAGGCCATCACCGAGCTGGTCGGCCTGTGCGGCGGGGTGGTGCAGCGCGCGCGGCTGCGCGGGGGCGGCACGCTGCTGCTCGGCACGCACGACATGCGGTTCGAGGACGAAGAGGAGCTGCGCCAGCTCGTGGTGCGTCGCCTCGCGGCCGAATGCGGTTGAGACTGGACCGCCGCCGCCGGGCCCGCTACCCTGTCCGCCTCTTCAGACTTGGCAGTGATGTGATGACAGACAAGCGCAACGATTTCGGCCTGATCGGCCTGGCCGTGATGGGCCAGAACCTGGTGCTCAACGTGGAAAGCCGCGGCTTCCACGTCAGCGTCTACAACCGCACCAACGCGGTCACCGACACCTTCGTCGCCCAGCACCCCGGCAAGCGCCTGACGGCCACGCACAGCCTGGCCGAGTTCGTGCAGAGCCTGGCGCGTCCGCGCAAGGTGATGGTCATGGTCAAGGCCGGTGCGGCGGTGGACGCTGTGATCGAACAACTCCTGCCACTGCTGGAGGCCGACGACATCGTGATCGACGGCGGCAACAGCCTCTACACCGACACCGAGCGCCGCGACGCGTGGCTCACGCCGCTGGGGCTGCGCTTCATCGGCGCGGGCGTCTCGGGCGGCGAGGAAGGCGCGCGCAAGGGGCCCGCGATCATGCCGGGCGGGCCGGCCTCGACCTGGGCCGTGATGCAGCCGATCTTCGAGAGCATCGCCGCCGTCGCCGAAGGCCAGCCCTGCGTGCGCCACATCGGGCCGGGCGGCGCGGGCCACTACGTCAAGATGATCCACAACGGCATCGAGTACGGCGACATGCAGCTCATCTGCGAGGCCTACCACCTGATGCAGTCGGCGGGCATGACGACGCCGGAGATCGCCGAGGTCTTCAACCGCTGGAACGAGGGCGATCTGCAGAGCTACCTGATCCAGATCACCGGCAAGGCGCTGGAGCAGATCGACCCCGAGACCAGCCGCCCCATGGTCGAACTCATCCTCGACAAGGCGGGCCAGAAGGGCACGGGCCAGTGGACGATCATGAACGGCGCCGAGCAGGCGGTCGTGATCAGCACCATCAATGCCGCGGTGGAGGCGCGCGTGCTATCGTCGCAGAAGGCGCAGCGCGTCGAGGCCAGCCAGATCCTGCAAGGCCCGACGACGGCCTGGACGGGCGACCGCGCCGCGCTGGTGGACAAGATCCATGACGCGCTCTACGCCGCCAAGGTCATCAGCTACGCCCAGGGGCTGGACCTCGTGCGCAGCATGAGCGCGCGCAAGGGCTGGGACATCGACCTCGGCGGACTGGCGGCGATCTGGCGCGGCGGCTGCATCATCCGGGCGCGCTTTCTCAACCACATCACCGCGTCCTACGAGGCGCAGCCGGACCTGCCGCAGCTGATGCTGGCGCCCTACTTCGCCGAACTGCTCAACCGCACGCAGCAGGCCTGGCGCGAGGTGGTGGCGCACGCCATGCTGCAGGGCATTCCCGTGCCGGCCATGAGCGCCTCGCTGGGCTACTACGACAGCCTGCGCACGGCGCGCCTGCCCGCCAACCTGCTGCAGGCCCAGCGCGACTTCTTCGGCGCGCACACCTACGAGCGCACCGACAGGCCGGCCGGCGAGTGGTTCCACACCGTGTGGCCGGACGTGGTGGGCTGACATGTCCGACCCCCACGCCCCCACCTTCCTGCGCCGCCTCTTCGACGCCGCCATCGCCAGTGCCCAGCCGGCCCTGTGCATCCCGCCACACCTGCCGGATCCGGCCAGCGTGCGCGGGCGGCTGGTCGTGATCGGTGCGGGCAAGGCCTCCGCCGCGATGGCGCAGGCGGTCGAGCAGCACTGGCCCGGTCCGCTCACGGGCCTGGTCGTCACCCGCTACGGCTACAGCGTGCCCTGCGAGCGCATCGAGATCGTCGAGGCCGCCCACCCGGTCCCGGACGAAGCCGGCCTGCGCGCCGCCCAGCGGCTGCTCGCCTTCGTCGGCGGCCTCACCGCGGACGACGTGGTGCTGTGCCTGGTCTCGGGCGGCGGCTCGTCGCTGCTGCCGCTGCCGCTGGGCGGCGTGACGCTGGCCGACAAGCAGGCGATCAACCGCGCGCTGCTGGCCTCGGGCGCCACGATCACCGAGATGAACTGCGTGCGCCGCCACCTCTCGGCGATCAAGGGCGGTCGGCTCGCCGCGGCGTGCCACCCGGCGCGGGTGCTGACGCTGCTGATCTCGGACGTGCCCGGCGACGACCCGATCGACATCGCCTCCGGCCCGACGGTGGCGGACCCGACCACCTGCGCCGATGCGCTCGACATCGTGCGGCGCTACGGCATCGCGCTGCCCCCGGCGGCCCGCGAGGTGCTGGAAAGCGGCCAGGGCGAATCCGTCAAGCCGGGGGACCCCAGGCTCGCGGGGCTCGACACCCGCATCGTTGCCGCACCGCAGCAGGCGCTGGAGGCGGCCGCCGCCGTGGCGCGCGAGGCCGGCGTCACGCCACACATCCTCGGCGACGCGATCGAGGGCGAAGCGCGCGATGTCGGCAAGGTGCTGGCCGGCCTGGCGCTGCAGGTCGCCGGGCACGGGCAGCCGTTCGAGGCCCCCTGCGTGCTGCTGTCGGGCGGCGAGACGACGGTCACCGTGCGCGGCACCGGGCGTGGCGGGCGCAACGTCGAGTGCCTGCTGTCCATGGGGATCGCGCTCGGCGGGCATCCGCGCATCCATGCGCTGACCGGCGACACCGACGGCGTCGACGGGCAGGAGGAGATCGCGGGTGCCCTCTGGCGGCCCGAGACGCTGGCGCGCGCCTGGGCGCTGGGCCTGCGCCCGAAGGACCGGCTGGCCGACAACGACGGCCACGGCTTCTTCGAGGCCCTGGGCGATCAGGTGGTCACCGGGCCGACGCTGACGAATGTGAACGACTTCCGGGCGATCCTGATCACCCGGTGACGGGCGGGTGGCGGGCCGGGCGACCGAGGACGCAGCTCAAGTCCCCCGGCCTTCGGGTCGAAAACCTCCGGCAACAGCCCTGCCGGAGACCCCGATGACCCGCCGCTCCTTCCTGAACCTGAAGCCTCTGCACTGTGCCGCCCTGGTGTCCACCCTGCTGGTGAGCCCCTGGTGCGTGGCCGCTGATGGCGCACATGCCGCGCCGGCGGCCAAACCCGCCGCAGACAAACCGGCGGCAGCTGCGGCCTCGACGGCACCGGCCGCGACGGGCCATGCCTCCGCCGCCCCCGCAGCGGCACCGGCGCCCCCGGCCGCGCTGCCGTCCGACGAGTTGCAGCGCCGCCTGCAGGAACGCATCGCCACCATCCGCGCCGCCCAGGCGCAGGCACAGGCGCCCCGGGCCGTCCATGGTGCGCGCAGGGCCGCTCGCCCGGCAGCCGAACACGGGGCTGCCGCCCCCACCGTGAGCATGGGCATCGTGTCACCCGCCGGGCACGCGCCGGCCGAGGCCGCCGCGCCAGCGCACGCACCGGCCGCCCATGCCGCGCACTGGTCCTACGCCGGCGAAGGTGGCCCGGCCGAATGGGGCAAGCTGCGGCCCGATTTCTCGACCTGTGCGTCCGGCACGCGCCAAAGCCCGATCGACATCCGTGGCGGGCTCAAGGTCGAGCTGGAACCGATCAAGTTCAACTACCGCCCGACCGGCTTCAACGTGCTGGACAACGGCCACACGGTGCAGGCCAACCTCGGCTACGGCAACAACATCGAGGTCGCCGGCCGCCGCTACGACCTGCTGCAGTTCCACTTCCACCGCCCGTCGGAAGAGCGCATCAACGGCCGCCAGTACGACATGGTCGCCCACCTGGTCCACAAGGATCCGGAAGGCCGCCTGGCGGTGGTCGCCGTGCTGATGGACCAGGGCAAGCAGCACCCGATGGTGCAGCTGGTGTGGAACAGCCTGCCGCTGGAGAAGAACGAGGAGCTGCAGTCCCCCGCGCCGATCGACATGAACCTGATGCTGCCGGAAGACCGCCGCTACTACACCTACATGGGCTCGCTGACCACGCCGCCGTGCAGCGAGGGCGTGCTGTGGCTGGTGCTCAAGCAGCCGGCGCAGATGTCGCCGGACCAGCTCGCGGTGTTCGCACGCCTCTATCCGATGAACGCCCGCCCGATCCAGCAGGTCAGCGGCCGCCTGGTCAAGGAATCGAACTGAGTTCGCGCCGGGCGATCTCGGTCGCCAGCGCCAGCAGCGCGGCTTCGTCCAGCGAAGCCGCCTCGACCTGCACCGCACTCCGCAGCCGCTGGTAATGGCCGTTCTGCGACCGCATGTAGAGCGGGTCGTAGTGCAGCGCCATCAGCTCGGCAAACAGCGGGCGCAGTTCTCCGGCCACGGCCCAGGCCTGCCAGCGGGTGATCGTCTCGTTGGCCTGCAGGCCGTGCAGCTGGCCCAGCGTCTGCGCCAGCCGCGGGCCGTCGTCGCCCAGGTAGACATAGTCGCGCAGCAGGTAGTCCAGCCGCGCCGCGGGCGACGCCACGATCTCGATGCAGGGACTCGCGCGCAGCCGCTCCAGCAGCGGCGTCGGCAGCGAGATCTGGCCGATCTTGCGGCTCTCCGCTTCCGCGTACACCGGCCGGTTCAGATCGAACGCCTGCAGCTGGAGCGCCAGCTGCGTCTCGAAGCGCTTCTGCGAGGGCTGCTCCGTGCCGGGCACCTGGCCCAGCACGGAGCCCTTGTGCACCGCCAGCCCCTCCAGATCGAGCACCTGTGCGCCCTGCGCGGACAGCGCGTGCAGCAGCGCGGTCTTGGCGCTGCCGGTCGGGCCGCAGAGCACGCGCAGCGGCAGCTGCGGCGCGATGGCCTCGATCTGCGCGATCACGTGGCCGCGGAAGCGCTTGTAGCCGCCAGCCAGCTGCTGCGCGTCCCAGCCGACCAGCCGCAGCCACTGCACCATCGAGCCGCTGCGCATGCCGCCGCGCCAGCAGTAGACCAGCGGGCGCCAGCTCGCCGGCTGCTCGGCGAAGCGCTCGCGCAGGTGCCGGGCCAGGTTCGCCGCCACCATCGCGCCGCCGACGCGCCGCGCCTCGAAGGCACCCTGCTGCTTGTAGAGCGTGCCGACGATGCGGCGCTCCTCGTCGTCCAGCACGGGGCAGTTGATGGCGCCGGGCAGGTGGTCGAGCGCGAATTCGGACGGGGAACGGGCGTCGATGACGGTGTCGAACGCGGCGATCTGGTCGATGCCGACGGGGCGGTTGTGGCTCATGGGGGACAGGGTTCTCGGCAGTCGCAGGCAAAATCGGCAGGTTCGGCCGGATCGTCGCGTCCGGCCCCGTGTTCCCGATTGTCTCGCCTTCGCCACCGACCCTGCCCATGACCCTCCCGGCCACTTCCTCGCCCGCCCTCACCCAGCTCGCCCACGGCGGCGGCTGCGGCTGCAAGATCGCCCCGGGCGTGCTCAGCGACATCCTGGCGCGCAACACGCCGGGCCTGATCCCGCCCGAGCTGATGGTGGGCATCGAGACCAGCGACGACGCCGCCGTCTGGCGTTTGAACGACGAGCAGGCGCTGGTGGCAACGACCGACTTCTTCACCCCGATCGTCGATGACCCGTACGACTTCGGCCGCATCGCCGCGACCAACGCGCTGTCGGATGTCTACGCGATGGGGGGACGTCCGATCATGGCGCTGGCCATCGTCGGCATGCCGATCAGCCAGCTCTCGCCCGAGGTGATCGGGCGCATCCTCGAAGGGGGGGCGAGCGTGTGCCGCGACGCCGGCATCCCGATCGCGGGCGGGCACTCGATCGACGTGGTCGAGCCGATCTACGGGCTGGTGGCGCTGGGGCTGGTCCACCCGAAGCGCGTGCGGCGCAACGCCGATGCGCAGGCCGGCGACGTGCTGGTGCTGGGCAAGCCGCTGGGCGTGGGCGTGCTGTCGGCGGCGCTGAAGAAGGGCCTGCTGGACACGGACGGCTATGCCGAGATGCTGCGCCACACGACCAAGCTGAACCGCGTCGGCGCCGATCTGGCCGCGCTCGACGCCGTCCACGCGATCACCGACGTGACCGGCTTCGGCCTGGCCGGGCACCTGCTGGAGATCTGCCGCGGCTCGAAACTCTCGGCCGAGGTGCGCTGGGACACGCTGCCGCTGATCGCCAGTGCGGTGGACCATGCGCAGAACGGCGTCTGGACCGGCGCCTCGACCCGCAACTGGGCCAGCTACGGCGCCAGCGTCACCTTGCCCGACGGCTTCCCGGACTGGCAGCGCGCGCTGGTCACCGATCCGCAGACCAGCGGCGGGCTGCTGGTGAGCGTGGCGGCGGACGGCGTGGACGCGGTGCTGGCGATGTTCCGCGAGGCCGGCTTCGGCGAGGCGGCGGTCGTCGGCGCGCTGTCAGCCGGTGCGCCGCGCGTCACCGTGGTCTGAGCGCATCAAGCCTCCCCCCTTTTTCAGCTCCAAGCTCCAAGTCCCAAGGATCACGCCCATGTTCACCGGCATCGTCCAGTCCATCGCCACCGTCGCGGCCATCACCGACCGCCCCGGCCTGCGCAGCTTCACGCTCGCCTTCCCGCCCGGTTTCCTCGATGGCCAGGACATCGGCGCCAGCGTCGCCTGCGACGGCACCTGCCTGACCGTCACGCAGCACCGCGACGCGCTGCACGCCGACTTCGACGTGATGCAGCAAAGCCTGAACCTCACCACGCTCGGCACGCTGCAGGTCGGCAGCCGGATCAACGTCGAGCGCGCCGCCCGCGACGGCGTCGAGATCGGCGGCCACCCGCTGTCGGGCCACATCGACTTCCAGGCCACGCTCGCCGGGATCCGCCAGCCCGAGAACAACCACGTGCTGCGCATCGCGGTGCCGGCGCCGTGGATGCGCTACGTGTTCCCCAAGGGCTACATCGCCATCAACGGCGCGAGCCTGACCATCGCCGAAGCCGACCGCCAGGCCGGCTGGTTCGAGGTCTGGCTGATCCCGGAAACGCTGCGCCAGACCACCTTCGGCGACAAGCAGGTCGGTGACGCGCTGAACATCGAGATCGAGCGGCAGACGCAGGTGCTGGTCGACACCGTGCGCGACACGCTGGAAGAACGCCTCGGGCCCCTGCTGCCCGCCCTGAAAGACCTGCTGCGCGAGCGCGGCGTGGAGATCCCCGAATGAGCCAGAACACCCCGAAACCCACCCCGGCCACGACCCCGGACGACACCCAGGTCATCGCCGACACCGTCGAATGGCTGGAGAAGGCGGTCATCGGCCTGAACCTGTGCCCCTTCGCCAAGGCGGTGCATGTGAAGGCGCAGATCCGCTACGTGGTCAGTGCCGCGACCACCCCGGAGGCGCTGCTGGAAGACCTGGTGCAGGAGCTGGAAACGCTGGCCGAGGCCTCGCCGGCGCAGATCGAGACCACGCTACTGATCCACCCGCACGTGCTGCGCGACTTCATGGACTACAACGACTTCCTCGACGTGGCGGACACCGCGGTGGAGGAGCTGCAGCTCGACGGCATCCTGCAGGTGGCGAGTTTCCACCCCGACTACCAGTTCGACGACACCCACATCGACGACATCGAGAACTTCAGCAACCGCGCCCCCTGGCCCACGCTGCACCTGCTGCGCGAGGACAGCATCGACGCCGCAGTGGCCGCATTTCCGGACGCGGGCGACATCTACGAGCGCAACATCGAGACACTGAAATCGCTCGGACACGCGGGCTGGAAACAGCTGTTCACACGTTGAACACACACCCTCCGACAGCGGCAAGTGCGCGCCGCAATTGAAGAAATCGACTGACGCCCGCATTAATACCTGTTTCTCGCTGTTTGCAGATGCCGTTAGACTGCGCTCCCGATTGGACTTGGACGGAGACCGACATTGATGGCACGCACCGCGAAAACCACACTGACCTGCTTCGGCCTCGCCGCCACGCTGGCCGTGCTGACACCTGCCAGCCGGGCTGCACAGGAGCAGGCCGCCGGTGATGTCCCGCGGATGACGGTGGCCGAGCCGGCCGAACGGGCAGCGTCGGCGGTGTCGAGTTTCGAGCGTCTGGTGGAGCGGCCGATCGAGCGGGTCACCAGCGCCGCCGGGGTGGTCGTGGCCAGCGCCGCCAGCGCGGCCACCCTGGTGGCCACCACCGCGGCCAGCAGCGCCACCCATGCCGCCGTGGACGCCGCCACGGTGGCCACCGCCGCCGTGTTCAGCGTCGCCAATGTCGCCACCGGCACCGCGGTCAGTGCAGCCAACGCAGCGGCCAACGCAGCAGCCACGCTGTTCCAGAGCGGCCGCATCTCGTTCTACGCCGACAAGTTCCACGGCAAGCGGACTGCCAGCGGATCGCCCTACGACGCCGAGGACCTGACGATGGCGCACCGCACGCTGCCCATCGGCACCCAGGTGATGATCACCAACACCGCCAACCAGCGCAGCGTGGTCGTCACCGTGAACGACCGCGGTCCGTACTCGGGTGGTCGGGTGGCGGATCTGTCGCGCGCAGCGGCCGAGAAGCTCAACATGGTCCGCACCGGCATCGCCGAAGCGACGCTGCAAGTGCTGCCGAATGCTGGCAACAAGCAGGACAGCAAGACCCGGATCCGCTGACCCGCCAGGCAGGCGGGCGGGCGGGTCGGGCGGCACTCAGCCACGCCGCGCCAGCAGCGCCCGCGCGGCCCGGGATCCCGACACCCGCCCGAGTTCCGCGCTGATCCAGGCGCCGCAATCGACCAGGGCATCCAGATCGATGCCGGTGCGCGCGCCGAGTCCGTGCAGCAGCCAGACGAGGTCCTCGGTGGCGACATTTCCCGTCGCGCCCTTGGCGTAGGGACAGCCGCCCAGCCCGGCCACCGAGCTGTCGAACACCCGCACACCCATCGCGTAGCTCGCGTAGACATTGGCCGCCCCCATGCCATAGGTGTCGTGGAAATGGGCGGCCAGCCGACCCATCGGCATCCGCGCTGCCACCGCTTCGAGCATCCGCGCCACACTGGCCGGGTTGCCGACGCCGATCGTGTCGCCCAGCGAGACCTCGTGGCAACCCAGATCGCGCAGCCGCCACGCCACGTCAGCGACGGCCTGCGGCGCAATCGCCCCGCCGTAGGGACAGCCGACCACACACGAGATGTAGCCCCGCACGCGCACGCCCGCCGCCTGCGCTGCGGCCAGGATCGGCTCGAAGCGGGCGATGGACTCGGCGATCGAGCAGTTGATGTTCCGCTGCGAGAAGGCCTCGGACGCGGCGGCGAACACCGCCACCTCCTTCGCGCCCGCGGCGACCGCCGCCTCGAAGCCCTTGAAGTTCGGCGTCAGCACCGGGTAGTTCACGCCAGGAAACTCCGCCTGCGATGGCAAGCCAGCCATCACCTCGGCGTGGTCGGCCATCTGCGGCACCCACTTCGGCGAGACGAAAGCGGTGGCCTCGATGTCCTTCAGACCGGCGGCGGCCAGACGCCGGATCAGCGCCAGCTTGGTGGCGGCGGGGATGGGCTGCGACTCGTTCTGCAGGCCGTCGCGCGGGCCGACCTCGACGATGCGGACATCCCGCGCTGGCTGCAGGTCCAGGAGATTCATGGCTGGACCTCGGCTTCGAAATCCACCAGATCGACGCCGTCCGTGACCTGGTCGCCCGCTGCGAAATGGAAGGCCTTGACCAGCCCCCGGGCCGGCGCGCTGATGGTGTGCTCCATTTTCATCGCTTCGAGCACCAGCAGCGGCGCGCCCTTCTCGACCACGCTGCCGGCCGTGGCGATCAGCGCGATCACCTTGCCCGGCATCGGCGCCTGGAGTCCGCCCGCATGGTCGTCGCCGCCGCCACCTGCGCCGAGTGCGCCCACGACGGTGACCGGCCACGAGCGGCCCTCGAAGAACACCTGCCGCTTCTCGCCGCTGGTGACGACCGCGGCACTGACGCGGCGCTCGCCGAGTTGCGCATGGACCGTGCCGCTCGGGCCGAACTGGCCGCACACGGTCAGCGACTGGCCACCGATCGTCAGCGCATGGCCACCGCTGACGCAGGCGACACCAACCGGCTGCACCTCGTCGCCGAAGCGCAGCGTGAGCGTGCGCTGGGCGGTCGAATTCAGGCGCCAGCCGTCGCGCACGGACCACGGCGAGTCGTCGCGCACGCCCTGCGCCTCGCGCTGCAGTTCGGCCAGCGCCGCCAGCGCCCAGACCGCCTGCGGCACCGGCTGCGCCGCGGGGAACAGCACGGCGTGCTCGCGCTCGATCAGCGCGGTGTCGAGATCCGCGTTGGCGAATGCAGGTGCCGTCACCAGCCGCTGCAGGAACTCGACGTTGTTCGACACGCCCACCACGCGGTACTGCGCCAGCGCCGCCCGCATCCGCGCCAGCGCCCTTGGCCGGTCGCGGTCCCAGACGATGAGCTTGGCGATCATCGGGTCGTAGTGCGGCGAGATCTCGTCGCCCTGCTCGACGCCGGTGTCCACGCGCACGTGGTCGCTCTCGGCCGGCGGGACCAGATGCACCAGCCGCCCGGTCGATGGCAGGAACCCGCGGTCCGGGTCTTCCGCGCAGATCCTGGCCTCCAGCGCGTGGCCGTCGAGCGTGAGCTGCTCCTGGCGCAGTGGCAGCGGCTCGCCGGACGCCACGCGCAGTTGCCACTCGACGAGGTCCAGCCCGGTGATCATCTCGGTGACCGGGTGCTCGACCTGCAGCCGGGTGTTCATCTCCATGAAGTAGAACGCGCCGTCCTGGTGGGCGATGAACTCGACCGTGCCGGCGCCGACGTAGCCGACCGCCTTGGCCGCCTCGACCGCCGCCTGGCCCATCGCGGCGCGGCGCTCGGGGGTCATGCCGGGCGCGGGCGCTTCTTCCAGCACCTTCTGGTGGCGGCGCTGCACCGAGCAGTCGCGCTCGAACAGGTAGACACAGTCGCCCCGCGTGTCGCCGAAGACCTGGATCTCGATGTGGCGCGGGCGGAGCACGTACTGCTCGACCAGCACGCGCTGATCCCCGAAGGCGTTGATCGCTTCACGCTGGCAGGAGGCGAGCGCGAACTCGAAGTCTTCGGCACGGTCGACGCGGCGCATGCCCTTGCCGCCGCCGCCCGCGCTGGCCTTGATCAGCACCGGATAGCCGATGCTGGCAGCCTGTTCGGCGAGGAAGGCCGGCTCTTGCCGGTCGCCGTGGTAGCCCGGCGTCAGCGGCACACCGGCCTTGTCCATCAGCGCCTTGGCCGCAGACTTGCTGCCCATCGCCCGGATCGCCGACGCGGGCGGGCCGATGAAGACGATGCCCGCCTCGGCGCAGGCGTCGGCGAAGGCGTCGTTCTCGGACAGGAAGCCGTAGCCGGGATGGACCGCCTGCGCGCCGGTGGCGCGGGCGACTTCGAGGATCTTGTCGGCGCGCAGGTAGCTTTCACGCGCCGCGGCCGGGCCGATCCGCACCGCCTCGTCGGCCAGGCGGACGTGGCGGGCGTTGGCGTCGGCGTCGGAGTACACCGCGACGGTCGCGATGCCCATGCGCCGCGCGGTCTGGATGACGCGGCAGGCGATCTCGCCGCGGTTGGCGATCAGGATCTTGGTGAACATCGGTTTCAGCTCCCAGTGCGCAGCCACGCAGGGGCTCGCTTGTCGAGGAATGCGGCGAGCCCTTCACGGGCTTCGTCGGTGGCGCGCAGCGTGGCGATGCGGCGCGCGGTGTCGGCGACCACCTCGTCGGTGACGGGCCGGTTCGCCACGGCACGGATCAGGTCGGTGGCCGCCGCCTGCGCGTTCGGCCCACCGGCCAGCAGCGCATCGACCAAGGCCTGGACTTGCGCGTCCAGCGCGGCCGGATCGTCGCTGGCGGTGACTTCGTGGACCAGGCCGATCTCGCAGGCGCGGGCCGCCGTGATGCGCTCGGCGGTCTGGAAGTAGCGGTAGGCCTGCCGCTCGCCGATGGCGCGGATCACGTACGGGCTGATCGCCGACGGGATGATCCCGAACTGGACCTCGGAGGTCGCGAACACCGCCCGGTCGCTTGCCACGCAGATGTCGCAGGCGGCAGCCAGCCCCATGCCGCCGCCGAGCGCCGCGCCGTGGACACGCGCAATCGTCGGCTTGGCCAGCGTGGACAGCGTGCGGAACAGCTCGGCTAGGCGGCGCGCGTCGGCGAGGTTCTCTTCGACGGACGCCGCGCCCTGGCGCTGCATCCACGTCAGGTCGGCGCCGGCCGAGAAGCTCTTGCCCTCGCCCGCCAGCACGATCACGCGCACGGCGGGGTCCGCGTCCAGCGTGCGCAGCGTGGCGGTCAGCTCGGCGATCAGCGTCTCGTCGAAGGCGTTGTGGACAGCCGGCTTGGCCATCCAGACCCAGGCGACGGCGCGGCCGGGCTCGCCCCGGTGTTCGAGCCGCAAGGTGTGCAGGGTGTCGGTCATGGCAGTCCCCGGCTCACATGCGGAACACGCCGAACTTCGTCGGCGCGATCGGCGCGTTCAGCGCCGCCGACAGCGACAGGCCGAGCGTGCGCCGCGTCTGCGCCGGATCGACCACGCCGTCGTCCCACAGGCGGGCCGTGGCGTAGTACGGATGGCCCTGGTCCTCGTACTGCTGGCGGATCGGCGCCTTGAACGCCGCTTCGTCGTCCGCGGACCACGCGCCACCCTTGCCCTCGATGCCGTCGCGCTTGACGGTGGCGAGCACGCTGGCGGCCTGCTCGCCGCCCATCACGCTGATGCGCGCGTTCGGCCACATCCACAGGAAGCGCGGCGAATACGCCCGGCCGCACATGCCGTAGTTGCCCGCGCCGAAGGAACCGCCGATCAGCACCGTGAGCTTGGGGACCTGGGCCGTGGCGACCGCCGTGACCATCTTGGCGCCGTCCTTGGCGATGCCGGCGCTCTCGACCTTGCGGCCCACCATGAAGCCGGTGATGTTCTGCAGGAAGACCAGCGGGATGCCGCGCTGCGTACAGAGTTCGATGAAATGCGCGCCCTTCTGGGCCGACTCGCCGAACAGGATGCCGTTGTTGGCGATGATGCCGACCGGCATGCCGTGCAGGTAGGCAAAACCAGTCACCAGCGTCGTGCCGTAGCGGGCCTTGAACTCGTCGAAGCGCGAGCCGTCCACGACGCGGGCGATGATCTCGCGCACGTCGTAGGGCTTGCGCGGGTCGGCCGAGACGATGCCGTAGATCTCTTCCGGGTCGTACAGCGGCGCCTCGCTCGGGGCGAGCACGAGCTGCGACGGCTTGCGGCGGTTCAGGTTCGCGACGATGCGGCGGCAGATGAACAGCGCGTGGCGGTCGTTCTCGGCCAGGTGGTCGGCGACGCCGGAGACGCGGGTGTGGACATCGCCGCCGCCGAGGTCTTCCGCGCTGACCACTTCGCCGGTCGCGGCCTTCACCAGCGGCGGGCCGCCCAGGAAGATCGTGCCCTGGTTCTTGACGATGATGGTCTCGTCGCTCATCGCCGGGACATACGCGCCGCCCGCCGTGCAGGAGCCCATCACGACCGCGATCTGCGCGATGCCCATCGCCGACATCGTGGCCTGGTTGAAGAAGATGCGGCCGAAGTGGTCACGGTCCGGGAAAACCTCGTCCTGTTTCGGCAGGAAGGCGCCGCCCGAATCGACGAGGTAGATGCACGGCAGGTGGTTCTGCATCGCGATCTCCTGCGCGCGCAGGTGCTTCTTGACCGTGACGGGATAGTAGGTGCCGCCCTTCACCGTCGCGTCGTTGGCGACGATCATGCATTCGACGCCCTGCACCCGGCCGATGCCGGCGATCATCCCCGCGGCCGGCGCGTCGTTGTCGTACAGCCCGAGGGCCGCGAGCTGGCCAATTTCGAGGAAGGGCGTGCCGGGGTCGAGCAACTGGTCCACGCGCTCGCGCGGCAGCAGCTTGCCGCGGGCGGCATGCTTGGCGCGGGCCGACTCGCCGCCGCCGAGGGCCACCTTCGCGGCCTGCACCCGCAGGTCCTCGACCAGGGCGTTCATGTGGGCCGCGTTGGCACGGAAGTCGTCCGAGCGCGGGTTGATCTTGCTTGGAAGGGCTTGCATGGCGTGGTCGCTCGGCGTTCGGTCAGCAGGTCTCGTTGAACAGCTCGCGCCCGATCAGCATCCGGCGGATCTCGCTGGTGCCGGCGCCGATCTCGTAGAGCTTGGCGTCGCGCCAGAGGCGGCCGGTGGGGTATTCGCTGGTGTAGCCGACGCCGCCGAGCGCCTGGATCGCCTCGCCGGCCATCCACGTCGCCTTCTCGGCGGTGTAGAGGATGACACCGGCCGCGTCCTTGCGCAGCGTGCGGCTGTGGTCGCCGCGGTCGCAGGCGCCGGCCACCGCGTAGCCGTAGGCGCGACAGGCCTGGAAGGTCGAGTACATGTCGGCCAGCTTGCCCTGCATGAGCTGGAACTCGCCGATCGACTGGCCGAACTGCTTGCGCTCGTGGACAAACGGCACCACCACGTCCAGGCACGCCGCCATGATCCCGAGCGGCCCGCCCGACAGCACGATGCGCTCGAAATCGAGGCCCGACATCAGCACCTTGGCGCCGTTGCCTTCGCCGCCGAGCACGTTCTCTTCCGGCACCTCGCAGTGGTCGAAGAACAGCGGCCAGGTGTTCGAGCCGCGCATGCCGAGCTTGTCGAGGTGGTGGCCGTGGGTGAAGCCGGCCATGCCCTTCTCGACGATGAAGGCCGTCATGCCGCGGGCGCCCATTTCCGGCTCGGTCTTGGCGTAGACGACCAGCGTGTCGGCGTCGCCGCCGTTGGTGATCCACATCTTCGAGCCGTTCAGGACATAGCGGTCGCCGCGCTTCTCGGCTTTCAGCTTCATGCTCACCACGTCCGAGCCCGCGCCCGGCTCGCTCATCGCCAGCGCGCCGATGTGGTCGCCGCTGATGAGCTTGGGCAGGTATTTCTGCTTCTGGGCTTCGCTGCCGTTGCGCTTGATCTGGTTGATGCACAGGTTGGAGTGCGCGCCGTAGCTCAGGCCGACCGAGGCGCTGGCGCGGCTGATCTCCTCCATCGCGACCATGTGGGCGACGTAGCCCATGTTCATGCCGCCGTATTCCTCGGCCACCGTCAGGCCGTGGACGCCGAGGTCGCCGAGCTTCTTCCACAGCGCGTGCGGGAACAGGTTGTCGCGGTCGATGTCGGCCGCGCGCGGGGCGATCTCGTGCTGCGCGAAGTCGCGCACGGCTTCGCGCAGGGCCGCCACGTCGTCGCCGAGGGGAAACTGGAAGGTGGATTCGAACATGGGGGTTCCTGGGCTGGAAGGGGGAGCGGGTTCAGGCCGTCTTGTCTTCGGCGCGCTGCAGCGCTTCGGCCATGGCGCGGCGCATCAGGTACTTCTGCACCTTGCCGGTGATGGTCATGGGCATCTCGGCGGCGTCCACGAAGCGGATGTGGCGCGGCACCTTGTAGTGGGCGATCTGGTCGCGGCAGAACGCCTGGATCTCTTCGGCGGTGCAGGTCCCGCCTGGCCGCAGCACGATCCACGCGCAGACCTCCTCGCCGTATTTCTGGTCCGGCACGCCGAAGACCTGCACCGACTGCACCTTCGGGTGGCGGAACAGGAACTCCTCGACCTCGCGCGGGTAGACGTTCTCGCCGCCGCGGATCAGCATGTCCTTCACGCGGCCGACGATGTTGCAGTAGCCCTCGGCGTCGATCGTGGCGAGGTCGCCGGTGCGCATCCAGCCGCCGTCGACGATGGCCTCGCGGGTCTTGGCCTCGTCGCCCCAATAGCCTTGCATCACGAGGTAGCCACGGGTCCACAGCTCGCCGGGCGTGCCAACCGGAACCGTCTTGAACTCGGCGTCGACCACCTTGGCCTCGACGTGCGGCTGGACGCGGCCGACGGTCGTCACGCGGCGGTCGAGCGGGTCGTCGGCGCTGCTCTGGAAGGACACCGGGCTGGTTTCGGTCATGCCGTAGGCGATGGTGATCTCCGCCAGGTGCATCTGCGCGATGACCTTCTTCATCGTCTCGATCGGGCACGGCGAGCCGGCCATGATCCCGGTGCGCAGGCGGCTCAGATCGAAGGTGGCGAAATCCGGATGGTCCAGCTCGGCGATGAACATCGTCGGCACGCCGTGCAGCGCAGTGCAGCCCTCGTCGGACACGGCGGCCAATGTCGCGCCCGCGTCGAAGATCTCGCCCGGGAACCATCGCCGCCCCGCTCGACACGCAGGCCAGCACCGCCAGCACCATGCCGAAGCAGTGGTACAGCGGCACGGGGATGCAGAGCTTGTCGGCTGCAGTGAAACGCATCGCCGCCGCCACCGCGATGGCGTTGTTGACGACGTTGTGGTGCGTCAGCGTCGCGCCCTTGGGGTGGCCGGTGGTGCCGCTGGTGAACTGGATGTTGATCGGGTCGAAGCAGCCGAGCGTGGCCTCGATCGTGTCCAGCGCGGCGACATCGACCGCCTCCGGCGCGGCCAGCACGTCGGCGTAGCGGTGCATGCCGGGTGTCTCGCCCTCACCCATGCGGATGATGAATTCGAGCGCGGGCAGCTTCGGCGCCACCGCCTGCAGCATCGCCAGGTAGTCCGCCGTGCGCAGCCGCTCCGCCGCGACCACCGCGCGGCAGCCCGACAACTGCAGCGCGTATTCCAGCTCCGACAGACGGTACGACGGGTTGATGTTGACCAGCACGATCCCGACGCGCGCGGTGGCGAACTGCGTGACGAGCCACTCGACGCGGTTCGGCGACCAGATGCCCAGCCGGTCACCACGCCGCAGGCCGAGCGCCCGCAGCCCCGCCGCCAGCCGATCGACCTCGACCAAGAACTGGCGCCACGTCCAGCGCACGCCCTGCTCGCCGAACACGACGGCCTCGCGGTCGCCGAAGCGGGTCACCGTCTCGCGGAACAGGCCGGGAATGGTGCGCACGGACAGGGGTGGCTGCGCTGCCCCTCGGACATGGCTGAGGCCATGCAGAGGAAGCACACCCGGATCTTGAGGCGTCATGTGTGTCTCCAGTCGGAACCGGGGACAATTATTGAGCTTTACTCAAAACAAGGCTTGCGGGCTAACCCTGAAAACCTGCACATTCTTTGATCTGGCATCAATGAATGTGCAGATCTTCTGCGCTCACAGCGCGATTTTCAAGATCTGAGCATCACTCAATCCAATGCGACTACAGCCCGAGCCAGGTCGTTCGCCAGATCGCCGACCGCCTCCAGGCCGACAGACAGCCGCACATGCCCTCCCCGCCCGTCGGGTCCAAGGACAGTCTGCACCTGGCTCACCGGTCCGCCCCAGCCCGAACCGATCCGGAACATCTTCAGCGCCGCGACAAAGGCGTCGAGTCGTTCCGGCCCGTGGCGGGCGTCGACCTGGAGCACAAGCCAGCCAGCCGCCGATGCGCACAGGGCCACCCAGTGCGCATGTCCCGGGGTGTCCGGGCTGGCCGGGTGCACCACGCCGGCAAACGCTGGCTGCGCCCGGCACCACTGCGCGATCTGCCGCGCTGCCGCGTCCTGTGCGGCATGGCGCAAGGCCAGCGACGGCAAGGCCCGCAGCACCGCCTCGACCTCGTCCATGCCCACGCCCAGCCCCAGCCGCGTGTGGCCCCACAGCAGGCGCCGGTACAGCGCTTCATCGCGACAGGCCACCGATCCCAGGCGAGCCTGGCCGCCCGACACCTGCGGGCCCAGGTCCTGGACCGACAGGTCGACGGCCAGGCCCTCCCCAAGGTCGAAGGCACAGAACGCGAGGCCGGCGCCCCAGGTGTTGTCCAGCGCGATCAAGGCCCCTGGCGCCCGCTCGCGCACGGTGCGCACCAGCCCGCGCAGGTCCGGGAAGGCCAGCGTCACCGGATCGGGCGCGACCAGCCAGACCAGGCGCGTGGCCGGCGTCACCGCGCCGGCCAGCGAGTCCACCACCATCGGGTCGTAGCCCTGGATGCCGATGCCCCAGCGAACCAGGTCCTCCCGCGCGAACGCATGGCCGGTGGCGCCATCGGCCTCGCCGACCTCAGCCGTCTGCGGCAGCAGCACGGTGTCCCCGGCCTGGAGCGCGGCCACCCCGACCAGCATGACCGCCGCCCGGCCGCTCGGCGTCAGCAGCACCCGGCGGGCACCTTCGAGCGTGGCCAGCCGCTCATCCAGCACGAAGCTGGTCGGCGTGCCCTGCAGCCCGTAGGTGTAGCCGGTCTTGTCGATCCACCCGTCCGTGCGCGAAGCCGCCACGTTCGGGAAATACACCGTCGCCGCCTTGAACACCCCGGGCATCGCGCCCTCGAACCCGTCCGGCGGCCGGTACGGGTGGTGGATCAGGCGGGTGGTCGGCGCATCCGTCACGGCGTCACACGAGGTGCAATTCTGGTGTTCACCCAACGTGTGAATCGGTTCGCCAAGAACAGCGCGCCATGATTCATCGAAGCACATTCATGGGTGCCCAAGATCTTGTCCCAGAAACCCTGGATGCCAAAGTTCCGGTTGAAGTGCGTGTGGTGGCGGTCATGAAAATCGGTGCCCACATAGAACAGCGACAGGGAACTGTGCCCTTCCAGGTTATAGGCGTTGCCGACCAGCGTCCAGGCACAGAGCTGCGCCAGGTCACGGCCCAGGATCAGGAACAGCGCCAGGTCCGTCACCGAGGTCAAGCAGTATTCCGTGAAACTCTTGTGTCCTGCCACGAAGCTGGAGGTGTCGCGAAACTCGTGGTGCCGCCGGTGAATCTTGAACAGCTTCTTTCGGTGCAGCATCCGGTGCTGCACGTAAAACAGGAAGTCGGCCAGCACGATGCTGGCAAAGAACCAGGCGACGTTGGCCAGGAAATCAGGTGCCCGCTCGACGGGGCGGGTGATGCCGATGATGACCAGCGCGGCCAGAAAACCGCGGACCTCGCCCAGCAGGATGCCCTTGAGGGTGAACGCTGGAAACGCCTGCGGCCTGACCGGTGTTGCCCGGATGCACAGCCGGTCTTTCAGCGCACCGCGGCGCTTGATCACCCGCTCGATCAGGAAACCGAACAGATAATAAGAAACCGATCCGACCCCCCAATAGATCAGCACCTGCGACAAGAAATCAAACTGGCGCCCGGCCAACACGAAAGAAAACATCTCCTGGAAAATGGCACAACTGAGTGCCACCTTCAGGAAAAACTCCAGCTCGCCCATCAGGGAAACCCAAGCCGGCAACCGTCGCCAAATCAACTGCATGCGCCCGGCCTTGCTTTCAGCAGGTGGACGCTGAAGTAACCCTTGTCATCCAGCCAGACCTTCTCGCCCGCCCAGCCCGCGTCCCAGGCAAGCTGCCTGAGTTCGTCGGGCGTGTACTTGTAGGAGTTCTCGGTGTGGATCGACTCGCCGGCCTGGAAGTCGAAGGTGTTGCCGTTGACCCGCACGCGCTGCGCCTCCCGGCTGACGAGGTGCATCTCGATGCGGCCGCGCGCGGCGTTGTAGAAGGCGCGGTGCTCGAAGCGGGCCGGGTCGACATCCGAGGCCAGTTCCTTGCGCAGCCGCTCCAGCAGGTTCAGGTTGAACGCCGCGGTGACGCCGGCCGGGTCGTTGTAGGCCAGGTGCAGGATCTCGGCCGGCTTCTTGGTGTCGATGCCGATCAGCAGCCGCCCGTCGTCGCCCGCCTTGCTGCGCAGGTCGCGCAGGAAGCGGATCGCCTCGGCCGGGTCGAAGTTGCCCAGGCTGGAGCCAGGGTAGAAGAACACGCGCCGCGTCGCCGGGATGTCGGCCGGCAGCGCATACGGCTTGGTGTGGTCGACGCAGACCGCATGCACCGGCAGCCCGGGATAGTCCGCCGCCAGCCGCGCGGCCGAGGCGCGCAGGTGCTCGGCCGAGATGTCCATCGGCACGTACATCGCCGGGCGCACCCGGTCGAGCAGGAAGCGCACCTTGACGCTGCTGCCCGCGCCCGGCTCGATCAGGTGGCAGTCCTGGACCTGCAGGCTCGCCAGGATGTCCTCGGCGTGGGTCTCGAAGATGCTGCGCTCGACCGCGGGCACGTAGTACTCAGGCTGGTCGCAGATCGCATCGAAGATCTTCGAGCCGACCTCGTCGTAGAAGAACTTCGGGGCGATCTGCTTCGGGCTGGCCGACAGGCCGCTGATCACGCTGTGGTGGAAGTCGTCGAACTCGGGCTGGCAGTCGTGGAAGCGGTAGGTCATCGGACAGGTCCTCCTGAGGTCAGCAAGGGGTGAGGGGGCGTGGCCCCGGGGCCGTCAGAGATCTCCGGCGAGCCGGATGCCGGTGAAGGCCCAGCGGTCGTGCGGGTAGAAGAAGTTGCGGTAGCTGGCGCGCAGGTGGTCCAGCGAGGTGGCGCAGCAGCCTCCGCGCAGCACCATCTGGTTGCACATGAACTTGCCGTTGTATTCACCGGCAGAGCCTTCCAGCGGCTGGAACCCGGGGTACGGCAGGTAGGCCGAGCCGGTCCAGGTCCACAGGTCGCCGTGCCACTGGCCGTCCGCCCCGGCGGGCATCGGGTGCAGGAAGCCCTGGTCGAAGGTGTTGCCCTGCAGCGCTTGCTGCGCGAGCACGACTTCCAGTTCCGCCTCGGTCGGCAGGCGGTACCCCGCCCAGCGCGCGTAGGCCTCGGCCTCGTAGTAGCTGACGTGGCAGACCGGCGCGTGCAGGTCGAGCGCCCGCCAGCCGCCGAGCGTCATCTCCAGCCAGCCGCCCTGCCCGTCACGCTCCCAGTACAGCGGGTGCTGCCAGTCGTGGCGGCGGATGTGCGCCCAGCCGTCGGAGAGCCAGTGCGCGGCCTGCGTGTAGGCGCCGGACGCGATGAACGCGAGGTATTCGCCGTTGGTCACGAGCCGGTCGGCGACGCGGTAGCCGTTCAGCCAGACGCGGTGGCGCGGCGACTCGTTGTCGAAGGCGAAGCCGCTGCCCGGGGCGTGGCCGATCTCGTGCAGCCCTTCGCCCTGCTCGACCCAGCGCATCGGCCGGGTGGCCTCGACCGTGCGGCGCGGCAGGTCGCGGCGGTAGGCCGGCTTGAGCGGATTGACCGCAAAGTTGGCCTTGATGTCCATGCACAGCAGCTCCTGGTGCTGCTGCTCGTGGTTCAGACCGAGTTCGATGAAGCCGCAGATCGTCGCCGTGGTCGTCGGGTCCGAGGCGCGGTCAGGCGTGTGCTCCAGCAGGTCGAAGAGTTCTTCCATCGCCGCATCGACCGTGCGGCGGTAGCGGTAGACCTCCTCGACCGACGGCCGCGCGAGGTGGCCACGCTGGTGGCGCGGGTGGAACTTGCCGATCGACTCGTAATACGAGTTGAACAGCACCTCGAAGCCCGGGAACCCCGCCCGGTAGTCCGGGTGGTGCGGCTTGAGCAGGAAGGTCTCGAAGAACCAGGTGACGTGGGCGATGTGCCACTTCGGCGGGCTGGCCTCGGCGGCGGCCTGGGTCTGGTAGTCCTCGGTCAGCAGCGGGGCACAGAGGGATTCGGTCACCGCACGGACCGAACGGTAGCGCCGGCGAAGCTCCGACGGGGTCATGCCAGGACTGGACATGGCTCAGGCCGGTTGCCGCCGCGGCGCGTGCAGCACCCGGCCCGGCAGCTCGGCACCGACCACCGGACCGGCGGCCATCAACCTCGGGCCCAGCAGATTTTCACGAACAGTTGTATCCAAGTGATTCACCTTGAAATGCCAAAACTGGCTGTCATTCGTGACAAAAATCATAGTCTGATACGTCTGTTTTTATCATTGCCGGTACTTTCTTTTACAAAGCACCTGAGTCGGCCCACGCGGTCCACTGCGAAACACTGCAGCCCGCCGGACCACTAAGATCGCCCCATGCGCAGCAGCCCATCCCCCGATGCCGACGAGTCCCGCAGCCCCCGACGCCGCGTCCCGGCCAGCGCCAAGTCCGAGCAGCGCATCCGCGACCTGCTGCGCGTCGGCCGCGCCGTGTTCGCCGAAAAGGGCTACGAGCACGCGACCACCACCGAGATCGCCCAGCGCCTGGGCATCAGCGAGGCGACGGTCTTCACCTACTTCCGCGGCAAGCGCGAGCTGTGCGTGCGCGTGATCAGCGACTGGTACGACGAGATCATCGCGACGATGGAAGCCGGCCTGCCGCGCGAGCAGCCGATCCGGGCGCAACTGCACTACCTCATCCAGACGCACCTGCGGCTGTTCCTGGTGCAGGGCACAGGGCTGTGCGCGCTGGTGCTGTCGGAGGGGCGCTCGAAGGGCCAGGCGCTGGGCGAGAGCTTCCTGCCGCTGCAGCGCCGCTACACCGCCCCGCTGATGGACCTGCTCGCGCGCGGTCAGGCGTCGGGCGAGCTGCGCCGGGACGTGCCGCTGCGGCTGCTGCGCTCGATGGTGCTCGGGCCGATGGAGCACCTCCTGTGGGAGGTCATCGCACAGGACAAGCCGACCGACATCGAAGCGGTGTCGTCCGACCTGGTCGGCCTGCTGTGGTCGGCCATGCAGGCACCGGACGAGGAACTCGCCGCACTGCGCCGGATGCGTGTCGAGGTGGCCGCCGCGCTGGAACGCACGGGCTCGGCCACTTGAAACGCCGCGAACAAGCCCGCGCAGAGGCGACAGGCCGTGCCGAAGCACCAGGAGACAGCGCCTCAGCGCGGCTTCGCCAGATCCATCACCCAGTAGTTCGAGCGGTTGGTCGTGTTGTAGACGCAGGCCACGGCGAACTCTTCCATGGCCGGATTCATCAGGTTGGCACAGTGGCCGTCACTGCCCATCCAGGCGTCGACGACGCGGGTCACCGTCGGCTGGCCGGCAGCGATGTTCTCGCCGACGCTGGCCCAGGCGTAGCCGATCGCATTGATCCGGTCGCTGATGGTGCTGCCGTTGCTCCCCGTGTGGGAGAAGAAGTTGTTCGTCACCATGTCGTTGGCATGCACCGCTGCGGCGCTGAACAGCGCGTCGTTCCAGCGCAGGCTGCCGGCCGCGGCAAAGTTGCCGCGGGTGCCGCAAGACTGCGCACTGGCGCGCCGCCGGTTCACTTCAGCGACCATGGCGGCCTGGAAGGCGGTGATGCTGCAGCTGGTGGCGGCTGTCAGCGTGCTGGCGGCAGCTGCTGTGCTGCTGCTGCTGCTGCCTGCATCGGCTGTGCTGCTGGGTGCCAGCTGGATGGATTCCTCGTCACCGCCCCCAGTGCAGGCGCTCAGTAGCCCGATCAGCACAGTGGTGCCGATCCATCGGGCGAAGTTACAAGTGCGGCAGGGGGTGTGGCGGTGCTTGCGGGTCATGTCAGGTGGCTTTCTTGCTTGAATTCATTCTGGGCGGTCGCACGGCCTGATGTCGACGGGCACGCCACAGAACCGGGGGGGTCGTGGCTTCCACACGCGTCAAACTGCGCCATCTGCACGGGAGGCTCGTAGCCCCGGCCCATGTTCAAGGGGGCCGCGCAGCTGGCAATCTCGGAGGGTCTCCAGCAGACTTCGTGCCCCGAACTGAAATAAATTGCAATCAACTGTTTGCATCAGGTTCGGTTCTGCTACAGGAGTCAGTGCATGTCCGTTTTCTCGTTGCCAGTCTCGAAGTGCTCGATGGCCCCCGTCCGGTCGATCGGCGCCAACGCCTGGCTGATCACTTGCTCCGCCGAGCGCGCCGATACCCGGGCCCGCCACGGTCGAGCGCGCTGGAGTCTGTCGGCGGGTCTGCGCCGCAAGTCGGCCACGACCCGTCCGCTCCGCACCACGCTGGCCTGACCCGCACCGGAAGTCATGCCTCTCGCATAACTTCCGCGCAAGCGTCACCGGCTAGGATGCCGGCGATGCAGTTTTCAAACCGGAACCCTCAAGGACCATCGTTGCCGATGGTCGATCTTGGCAAGGCAGTCGCCTCCCAGTTCATTGTCTGGCACCACCTGGCCCTGTACGGACCAATGTCCGATGTCGTTGGCAACCTGACCGGCGACTTGATGCAGTGGCTGGTCAGCCATGCACGACTTGCCGTGCAGGTCTTCCTCGTGATGGGTGGCTTCCTGGCTGCACGGGGGCTCTTGCCGACACCCCATGCCCCGACACCCACCAGTGCGGGCCTGCTGCTGCAGGCCCTGTGGCGGCGCATGAAGCGGCTGATGCCGCCGTACTTCGTGGCCTTGCTGGCGGCAACATGGTGTGCGCTGTGTGCCCGCACCCTGATCGACCATCCCGCCATCCCGGAGGCACCGACGACCTGGCAGTTCGTCACCAATGTGCTGATGCTGCAGGATGTTCTGGAGGAAGACGCCTTGTCGGCCGGCATCTGGTATGTCGCCATCGACGCGCAGTTGTATGCGGTACTCGCACTGCTCTGCGCGGTGCGTGCCTGGTGGGGCGGGGACACCGCCGAACGTGGGCGCGCCACGGCGCTGACCATGGTGGTGCTGATCGGTGCGTCTCTTCTCTGGTTCAACCGCGAACGGCACCTCGACGCATGGGCGCCGTACTTCCTCGGCGCCTATGGCCTCGGTGTGCTGGCGCAATGGTCACGGTTTCCACGACAGCAGATGCTCTGGATCGGGGTGCTCGTGGTGCTCACGGCGCTGGCACTGTTCGTGGAGTGGCGCAGTCGCGTGGCCCTGGCCGGAACGGTAGCGCTGGTGCTGGCGCTGGACATCGGCCGTGGCTGGCGCTGGCTGAACGCTGGTCCGGTCCATGCGCTGGCGGCCTTCCTGTCCCGCATTTCCTACACGGTGTTCTTGCTGCACTACCCGGTGATGCTGGTGGTGGGGGCTGCGTTCTACCGCCTGTGGCCGACCTCGCCAGGCATGAACCTGCTGGGCCTCTTCGTCGCCTGGGGGGGTAGCCTGGTGGCGGGATGGTGGCTGCAGGAGGTGCTCACGCCGCCGAAGGCGGTGCGCATGCCCGAGCGTGCCACGGACCGGGCGGTCAGCCGCTCCTTTCCTCCGGCATCGGCCCTGCGCGCCTCGACCTGGAACGGGTTATCCCGATAAGCTCCCGTCTGGACATGGATGCCCGCCTTCGCGGGCAGAGCGATCGATCAACACAATTCACAAGTCGATGCGCCAAAGAAAAAAGGACTCAGCTGCCGCCAAGTCCTTTTTTTTCTTAATTTTTGGTGGGCCCTGAGTGACTCGAACACTCGACCTACGGATTAAGAGTCCGCTGCTCTACCAACTGAGCTAAGAGCCCGCAAATCTTGCATGCAGTGATGCCAATAGTATCTTGTGGTGGGTCCTGAGTGACTCGAACACTCGACCTACGGATTAAGAGTCCGCTGCTCTACCAACTGAGCTAAGAACCCCACTTGCTTAACGTTTGCTGCGTCAAGAACAATACTATAACACACTTTTTGGCGTTTGGTGGGTCGTGCGGGACTCGAACCTGCGACCTACGGATTAAAAGTCCGCTGCTCTACCAACTGAGCTAACGACCCGCCGCCTCTTCTCTCTGCATTACTGCTTTGTTACCGAAGCAGTAATGCTTTGAGCTGAGCCTTGAATTATAGACCGAATACCGGCTACCTCGTCAAGCACCCCGGATGATTTCCAGCGCCTGTGCCGCAGCAGCCATGCCGAAACTGGCCGTCACCATGGCGCTGGAGCCATAGCCGTGACAGTTCAGGCTGCCATCGACCGCACACGCATCCTGCGGGGGCAAGCGCACCTCTTCCCGCGAAAACACGCAGCGCACGCCGATGCGCCCGGTGCGCGGCGCGCCGTCCTTGCGCAACTGCTGGCGCAGGCGCGCCAGCAACGGGTCGTGCGTGACCTCGGCCAGATCGGCCGTCTCGATGCGCTCCGGCTTCGACTTGCCGCCGGCCGCACCCGCCATGACCAGCGCACGCCCCGTCGCGATCGACCAGCGCGCCATCGCCAGCTTGGCGGCGTTCTGGTCGCAGGCATCGATGACGACATCCACCTCGATCGGCAGCAGCGCGGGCCAGTTGGCCGGCTCGACGAACTCCTCCACCGCGTGCACGGCGCAGCCGGGATGGATGTCGGCCACCCGCTCGCTCAGCGCGAGCACCTTCGCAGCCCCCACGGTGGCGCCCACGGCCTGAATCTGGCGGTTGATGTTGGATTCGGCCACCTGGTCGAGATCGATCAGCACCAGCGCCGCCACACCGCAGCGCGCCAGCGCCTCGACCGCCCAGGAGCCCACGCCCCCCACACCCACCACCGCCACCCGGGCCTCGCGCACGCGGCGATAGCCCTCGTCACCCCACAGGCGACGCAGGCCGCCAAAGCGGCGCTCCAGATCGGCCTGCGGCAGCGGCAGCTCCATCCCGGTCATCGTCGTCATGTCAGGCACGGTCACTTGATCTGCTTGATGCGTTCCCGCCCGGCCTGCGCGGCCTCGGACTGCGGGTAGTTCGCGATCAGCTCATCGAGCGTCTTGCGCGCCCCCCGCTGGTCCTTGAGCTCGATCTGGCAATTGGCCAGTGCCAGCAGGGCCTCGGAGGCCCGGGGGTGGTCCGGCGTCGAGGAGACCAGCGTCCGGAAAATGTGCATGGCTTCCTTGACCTCGCCCTTGCCGTAGAGCGCATTGCCCAGCCAGTACTGGACATGGCCGTTGTAGGCACTCGACGGAAACCGCTTCTGGAACGCAGCCAGCGCCGTCGCGGCATTGGAGAACTCGCCCTTGCGCAGGATGCCGATGGCCTCGTCATAGGCCTTCTTCTCCGGTGCGTCGACGACGGCGTCCTTGCCATCGAGCGAGACCCGCTGCGGCTCCAGCCGGCGCATGCGGTCGTCGAGCGCGGCCAGCGTGTCCTTGTACTTGCGCTGCAGGTCGGCCAGTTCACGGGCCAGGTCCTTGTTGGCCTGCGCCAGCGTTTCGTCCGAGCCACGCAGCTTGGCGATCTCCGTGCGCAGCGTTTCCATCTGCGCGTTGAGGTCAAGCAGGCTGCGCTTGAGCACGCCGAGCTGCTCGGCCTGGTCCGCGAGCTGGGCTGCCAGGGCCTTGCGTTCGGTCGTTTCAAGCTCCGCCTGCCGCTGCGACTGCTCGAACCGGGTGCGCAGATCAACGACGGCCTTGCGGGCCTCCTCGTCGTCGAACAGCCCGGCGCTGGCCGTGGCCGGCCAGAGGGCGGACAGGGCCACCACGGCGGCAGCGGTCAGTGCGGACAGCGTCAGGGGCGGGGCGCGGCGCATCTCAACGGTCCTTCAGTTCAGCACGGCGGTTCTTGGCCCACGCCGCTTCGTTGCTGCCTCCGACCACCGGTTTTTCCTTGCCGAAGCTCACGGCTTCCAGCTGCGCCTCGGACACGCCCAGCAGCGTCAGCGATTTCAGCACCGCCTCGGCACGGCGCTGGCCCAGCGCGAGGTTGTATTCATGGCCCCCGCGCTCGTCGGTGTGTCCCTCGATCAGGATGCGGCGCTTGCGGTCTGCGCTCAGACGCCGCGCATTGCTCTCCACCACGCCGCGGAACTCGTCCTTCACGACATAGCTGTCGAAATCGAAGTACACGACACGACCGCCAGCGTTCGCGGCAGTGTCGTTGCGGGTGACGTCGACCGGGGTGACGGTGGACTGCGCGGCCTGGCCCGTGGTGGCACCGGCATTGGCGCCGGGAGCGACCGTGGCCGGCGTGCCGGCACCGACCAGGCGGTTTTCAACGGGAGCCGGCGGCTCGACGCGGGTGTTCGATGCACAGCCGGTCAGGACCAGCACGGCAGCACCGAAGGCCGCCAGCCACGCAGCGCGGCCATGGAGAAACGAGGTCATGAATGCACTCCAGAAAATGAGGTGAGGCGAAAAGACAAATGGCAAAGGACAGACCCCCGGAGGACCACCGGGTCAGCGGCTGTAAGGCCCCCAGACCGGCTCTCTCACATCCGCCTGGGGCGGGCTGAGACGGGCCTTGATGAGTCCGTCGAGCGTGGTGGTCATCAGCAGATCACGTCCGCCCGCACGGCTGGCGTAGATGATGAGCCGGCTGTTGGGTGCGAAGCTCGGGCTTTCGTCGTCGTTGGTGTCCGTGAGTGCGGTGACAGTTCCCGAATTGAGGTCCATCAATTGCAGGCGGAACTGGTTTCCACCGTTGCGGTTGATGTAGGCCATGTAGCGGCCATCGGGACTGAGGGCGGGACTGATGTTGTAGTTGCCGCTGAAGGTGACGCGTTCGGCGTTGCCGCCGGACGCGCCCATGCGGTAGACCTGCGGGCCGCCGCCGCGGTCGCTGACAAAGTAGATCGACCTGCCGTCGGACGACCAGGCCGCCTCGGTGTCGATGCCCGGCGCGGTGGTGAGCCGGCGCAGGTTGTCGCCCTGCCGGCCCATCGCGTAGAGCTCGGAGTTGCCGTCCCTGGTCAGCGTCACGGCCAGTTGCGCGCCGTCCGGCGAGAAGGCCGGTGCGCTGTTGGAACCACGGAACTCGGCCACCGCGCGCCGGCGGCCGTTGAGCACGTCCTGCACGTAGACCACCGGCTTGCCGGTCTCGAAGGAGACGTAGGCCAGCTCGTTGCCTTCCGGCGACCAGGCCGGCGAGATGATCGGCTGCGCACTGCCCAGCGCAGAGCGGGAGCCCTCGCCATCCGCGTCGGCCACGAACAGCGTGTAGCGGCCGGCGCCCTTGGAGACGTAGGCGATGCGGGTCGAGAAGATGCCACGCTCGCCGGTGAGCTTCTGGTAGATGTCGTCGGCGATGCGGTGGGCCGCCAGGCGCAGGTCTTCCTTGGGCACGGCCAGCGACTGCGCGATCAGCTCGGTGCCCTTGACCACGTCCCACAGCCGGTAGCGCAGGTCATAGCGGCCGTCCGCCAGCCGGGTGACGGTGCCGGCGGCCAGTGCGTCGGCATTGCGGCTGCGCCACTCGGTGAAGACCGGGCGGGCGTTCTCGTCGAGGTTGTCCGGCGCGGTGGGCACCAGCTTGAACAGACCGCTGCGCTCCAGGTCCGCCCGCACGATCTGCGACACCGGGTGCAGCGCCTTGTCCTCGTCCCGGAACCGTGCAATGGCGACCGGCACCTGCGCCGCGCCGATGCCCGAGATCTCGACCCGGAACTGCGAGGCCGCCGGGAAGACCGTCGCCAGCGCGGCACATCCGCCCAAACCACGTTGCAGGAACAGGCGCCGGTCCATCAACTCTTCGAATCGTCGCATTCAAGCCACATTTTCAGGTAACGGTAGTAAGAAGCCTCGGCATTGTGGACTGCCAGCACGAACCCCATGCGTCCATCGAGAAATCCTCGTTTCAGGACGTAGGTGCGCACGAAAGCCCAGAAGCCGTGCCCGAGTGCGCTGCCCAAGCCGCCGCGGCGGCCGCGTGCATGCAGGTCGGCCGCGCGGCCGCTGGAGTAGCGGTTCATCTTGTCGTTGGCCACCGTCAGCGTCGGCATGCTCTCGTGCAGCAGGTGTCCGCGCAGTGGCCGGGTCGGCAGATCGCACAGCAGGCGCTCGTGGACGAGGTCGTCGCTGAAGCGTGCCGTGCCGCGCGGAAACAGGCGCAGCACCGGATCCGGGTACCAGCCACTGTGGCGCATCCATTGCCCGCAGAACGACGACAGCCGGGACAGCGTGTGGCTGCAGGCCGGCGCACCCGGTGCCGCGACCACGGCCCGCACCTGCGCGGCCAGCGTGTCGTCGAGCCATTCGTCCGCATCCAGACTCAGCACCCAGTCGCCGCGGGCCAGCGCCAGCGCGCGGTTCTTCTGCGCGCCGAAGCCGGGCCAGTCGGTCGTGCGGGTCACCCGGGCGCCCAGCGCTTCGGCCAGTTTGGGCGTGCCGTCGGTGCTGCCGCTGTCCACGACGATGCACTCGTCGGCGAACGACACCGACTCCAGGCAGCGCCGCAGCCGCAGCGCTTCGTTGCGTGTGATGACGATCACTGACAAGCGCGGCGCGGTGGTCAGACTCATGTCAGCGTTGAATGGATTCGGTTCAAGGAAACAGTGCCGCGCGGGACAGCCAGGACAGTCGGGACGCACAGATTGTAGGCAACAACCCGCCTGCGCTGATAATCGCGCCTCCGCGGCGACCCCGCTCTTCCAATCGCCATCGCCCGTTCCGATGAAAGCCCTGCTCCAGCGTCTGCGCCGCATCTGGCCGTATTTCTCCCCGAGCCGCACCGGTTTCATCGTCTCCGCGGTCTGCACCGTGATCGTCGCCACCACCGAGCCGATGGTGCCCAGCCTGATGCAGCACCTGCTCGACGCCGGCTTCAAGCAGGGCACGGCCGGCATCCCGCTGTGGCAGGTGCCGGTGGCGATCATCGGGCTGTTCGCGGTCCGCGGTGCCGCGGGCTACGTCGGCCAGTACACCCTCGCCTGGGTCGCCTACCGCGGCACGCAGGCCATGCGCGAGGCCCTGTTCCGCCGCCTGATGGACGCCCATCCGCAGCTCTACGCCACCCACTCCACCAGCACGCTGACCAACATCGTCGCGCACGAGGTGCAGTCCGGCGCGCTGCAGCTCTCCACCTCGGGCCTGACGCTGCTGCGCGACCTGCTGACGCTGGTGGCACTGCTGGGCTACCTGCTGTGGATGAACTGGCAGCTCACGCTGTTCGTGGCGGTGCTGTTCCCGGCGGTGGCCTTCGTGATGCGCACGCTCAGCCGCCGCCTGCACCGCCTGACGCTGCAGGGCCAGCACGCCACGGACGAACTCGCCTACACGGTGGAAGAGAACGTCCAGGCCTGGCGCGTCGTGCGCATGCACGGCGCGCAGCAGCACCAGACCGCGCGCTTCCTGTCGATGAGCGAGGACATGCGCCACATCGCGATGAAGTCGGTCGCCGCCGCGGCCACGATGACGCCGCTGACCCAGGTGCTCTCGGCCATCGCGCTGTCGGCCGTGATCGTCACCGCGCTGTGGCAGAGCGGGCACGCCAGCCAGACCGTCGGCGGCTTCGTCGGCTTCGTGATGGCGATGCTGATGCTGGTCGCGCCCATCAAGCGCCTCTCGGAAGTCGCGGTGCCGATCACGCGCGGACTCGCCTCGCTGGAGCGCGGCATGGCCATGATCGACGAGGCCCCGGTCGAGCGCGACGGCCCCTTCGATCCGGGCCGCGCCCGCGGCGACATCACCTTCGAGCACGTCACCGTGACCTATGGCGAGCAGCACACGCCGGCCTTGCAGGACATCGACCTGCACATCCCCGCCGGCCAGGTGGTCGCGCTGGTCGGGCCGTCGGGCGCCGGCAAGACCACGCTGATCAACCTGCTCGCCCGCTTCGTCGAACCCACCGCCGGCACCATCTGCATCGACGGCACGCCGCTGGCCGACTGGCGTGTCACCGCGCTGCGCCAGCAGTTCGCGCTGGTGAGCCAGGATGTCGTGCTGTTCAACGACAGCGTGGCCGCCAATGTGGCGCTCGGCCAGACCGTGGACCGCGCGCGGGTCGAGGCCGCGCTGCGCGCCGCCAACCTGCACGACTTCGCCGCCGCGCTGCCCGAAGGCATCGACACCCGCATCGGCCACAACGGCCAGCGCCTGTCCGGCGGCCAGCGCCAGCGGCTGGCCATCGCGCGGGCGATCTACAAGGATGCGCCGATCCTGGTCCTCGACGAGGCCACCTCGGCGCTGGACTCGGAATCCGAGCGCCTGGTGCAATCCGCGCTGGAGCGGCTGATGGTGGGGCGCACGGCCATCGTCATCGCGCACCGGCTGTCCACCATCGAGCGTGCCGACCGCGTCATCGTGCTGGAAGCCGGCCGCATCGCCGAGCAGGGCACGCAGGCGGAACTGCTGGCGCAGGGCGGCCTGTTCGCCCGGCTGCATGCCCTGCAGTTTCAGACCTGAATTCCGCCACCCCGCCCCGGAGACCCTTCGCATGAGCACTGCAGCCCGCGCCGTCATCAGCGGCTTCACCTTCCTGCGCAACGGCGTGAAGCTGGGCTTTCCGTTCGAGGCGTCGATTCGCTCGATCCTGCCGCTGGTGGACGAGTTCGTCATCGCGCTCGGCGCGGGCGAGGACGACACGGTCGCGCGCATCCACACCCTCGCTGCCACCGAACCGAAGCTCCGCATCCTCGACACGCGGTGGAACGAGCGCATGGCCGAGCGCGGCTTCGTCTACGCGCAGCAGAAGATGATCGCGCAGTACGCCTGCACCGGCGACTGGGCCTTCTATCTGGAGGGCGACGAGGTGCTGCACGAGAGCGAACTCGCGGCAATCCGCGGCGCCGTCGACCGCCACCATGGCAATCCGGCAGTCGAGGCGCTGGTGTTCGACTACCTGCACTTCTACGGCTCGCCGCAGTGGCTGGCGGTGAGCCCGGCCTGGTACCGGCGCGAATGCCGGCTGATCCGCAACACCATCCGCAGCTACGCGCCCGATGGCCAGTTCTGGGTCGTGATGGACCGGCACCGCCAGGGCCGCCACCCGAAGGCCGCGCTCGCCAACGCCCACATCTACCACTACGGCCACGTGCGCCGGCTCGACTACATGCAGGCCAAGATGGACCAGGTCAGCAAGTACTGGTCGCACCAGCCTCCGAAGATGCGCTACTCGATCGACCCGCAAGCGCTGCGCCCGTTCGACGGCACCCACCCGGCGTGCATGGCCGACTGGCTGGCCCACGACGCCGAACCCGCGTTCACGCCCGACCCGGACCACCCGCTCACCCGCCGCGAGCGCAAGCACCGCCACGCGATGCGGCTGGAGCGCTGGTTCGGCTGGGACATGAGCCACAAGCACTACACGCTCGTGGCCTGAGCCGCGCCAAGGAAGGACACGCACCCACCATGACCCACCGCACCACCATCGTCATCCCGGTGCTCAACCAGCTGCGCTACACCGCGATGTGCGTCGACAGCCTGCGCGCCGAGGGTGTCTCGCCCGGCGACATCCTCGTCATCGACAACGCCAGCACCGACGAGACCCCGCAGTGGCTGGACCGGCACCCCGAACTCGCGCAGCAGCGCAACCGCGTCAACCTCGGCTGCGGCGGCGCGTGGACACAGGGCGCGCTGCTGGCCGGCGACGCCGAGTGGGTCGTGCTGCTCAACAACGACGTGCTGGCCGGGCCGCGGGCGATCGACGCGATGCTCGACGCCGCCGAGCGCCAGGGCCTGAAGGTCGTCAGCCCGGCGCTGCTCGAAGGGGCCGAGGACTACGGCTTCGCGCAGTTCGCGCCCGAGTACCTCGTGAAGATGGCTGGCACGGTGCGCCGCGGCTGGTTCCACGGCGTGTGCTTCGCGGTACACCGCAGCGTGTTCGAGGCGATCGGATTCCCCGACACCGACCGGCGCCTGGGCGGGCACGAGGACATGGAATACCTCGTGCGCTGCACCCGCGCCGGCATCCCGGTCGGCACGGTCGGCGATGCGGTCTTCCACCACTTCGGGTCGATCACGCAGAAGGCGATCAAGCAGCAAACCGGTGCCAAGGCGCTCGGCGACCGGCACTACTTCTACAGCCGCCTCGGCATGGGCTGGCTGGCGCGCAAGCGCTTCAAGCTGCAGCGCGAGCGCCAGCGCGACCAGTGGTCCGCCGGAGAGACTGCGCGCACGGGACACAGCCTGCACATGCTGCGCGAGGGCGGAGGCTGGAAACATGTCTGAACCGTCGGACCGCCATCTGGACATCGGCTGCGGCACGCATCCGCGCAACCCCTATCACCGCCGCCACCTGTGCGGCACCGACCTCCGCACCTGGGACCCCGCAACGCCCCTGCCCGCACCGGACTTCGACTACCGCGTGGCCAATCTGGTCCTGGCGCCGATCCCGTGGCCGGACAACAGCTTCGAATCCGTGTCCGCCTTCGATTTCCTGGAGCATGTGCCTCGGCTGCTCATGACACCCGACGGCGCCAGCACCCGGTTTCCCTTCGTGGAACTCATGGGTGAAATCTGGCGCGTGCTGGCGCCCGGCGGCCATCTCTACGCGGTGACGCCCGCCTATCCCAGCCCCGAAGCGTTCCAGGATCCGACCCACGTCAACATCATCACCGAGCGCACCCACGCGTACTTCTGCGGCCCGGACGCCATGGGACGGATGTACGGCTTTCGTGGCCAGTTCCGGGCACGCCAGGTCAGACGCGTCCATCCTGGCGAGCACACGACCAGCCACGCCGGACCACCGCAGCGCACGCCGACGCCATCCCTGGCGCGCAGCTTCGCCCACGGACTCCGGGATGCCATTCGCCGGCTGCGTGGCCGCAGCGTGCCACCGCCGGGCTGGCTGCTGTGGGAACTCGAAGCGGTGAAGCCGTCGAGATCCAGCCCTGACTCCCATCCTTCCTGTACCCACCCATGAGCGATCTGAGCCTCTGGATCCGACTCCAGCATGGACTGCGCGCCTGGCGCCGAGGCCTCAAGGCCCGCCTGCCCTATGTGCGCCGCCGTGAATACCGGAAGGCCCGCACCGTGGCCGAGCAACTGGCGTCCGAGCTGCTCACCGCACCCGACATGGCCACGTCCGCCCGCCTGGAAACCGTCTTCCTGCACCCGCCGCGTGCCCGCGAAGTCTGCCTGTTCGTCAGCTACGCGGCCCGCCCCATGGTGAAACACCATGTCCGGCAGCACATCCGAGCCTTTCACGAAGCCGGCTTCGACGTGCTCTTCGTGCTGAACACGCCGCATGCGGCGGGTGACTTCACCTTCGACGACGAACTGACGGGGTTGTGCCGGGGCGTGTTCGTCCGAGAGAACAAGGGCTTCGACTTCGGCGCCTGGTCACATCTGGCACAGGTCATCGACCTGGGTGATGCCGTCGAGCGCATCGTGCTGGTCAACGACAGCATCCTCGGCCCCCTCGACCGGGGAGCGTTCGGCCACATGATCGACGCCATCCGGCGCAGTCCGGCCGATGTGCTGGGCCTGACCCGAAGCCTGGCGGTCCGACCGCACCTGCAGAGCTTTTTCCTGGTGTTCCAGCACGAAGCCCTGCGCCGTGGCCTGTTCGACAACGCCATGCGATCGGTGCGGAATTTCCAGACCAAGGAAACGGTGATCGACCTCTACGAAACCCACCTGACCAGGCACATGGAAGCAGCGCAGCTGCGCTGCGAATCCGTGTTCCCCCTGCTGTCGGAGGACATGCACAGCTCCAACGACACCTACTTCCGGTGGAACGAACTCATCAGGCACGGATTCCCCTACGTCAAGATCAGCCTGCTCGCCGAGAAGCGCACCAGCCCGGCACTGCGGGCGGCGATCCCGGCCGATCTGCTGAATGCATGGGAGAGGGAACAGCAGGTGCCGTGAGCCTCCTCCGGTGAGCGCCGGTGCGCTTCGATTCCGGCCCCCTTGATGCCCGAGGAGAAAGCGTGTCAATGTGCACAGATCAGCAGGATCAGCCCTCACTACCATTGCGGCTCTACAGCGAGTGCATTTGCGCGTCAATCCCATGCTTCACCAGCGCCCCCTGAATTCCTCCCGGCGCCCCCGGATCGCGATCGTCACCAACATGCCGTCGCCCTACCGGATTCCGGTGTTCGCCGCCCTGCCCGCCCTGACGGGCGCCGACGTGCACTGCCTCTACCTGACGCGCAAGGAGGGCAACCGGGACTGGCAACTGGAAACCACCTCCGATGTGGTGCAGAACCACTTTCCCCCGTCCCGGGAACTCCAGGTGGGCGAACGCTACATCCATTTCACGACCGGTGTGCCGGCCCTGCTGAGCCGGATCGCGCCGGACGTGGTCGTCACCACCGCGTACAGCCAGCCCTACCTCGCCGCCTTCGCCCATGCCTGGCGCCAGCGCATCCCGCACGTGGTCATGACCGACGGGACCGACACGTCCGAACAGACCCTGACCTGGATCCACCGGCAGGTGCGCCGTGCCGTGTTCGCCCGTTCAGCAGCCTTCGTGGGACCGAGCCTGGGCGCGCAGCGTCTGTTCGCCTCGTACGGCATCGCGCCGGACGCCATCTTCCAGTCCCACCTGTGCGCCGACATGGCCCGCTTCCAGGCCGCCGACCGGGTGGCCACCAGCGCCGATGCACCGCGGCCCGTCGATTTCATCTTCAGCGGGCGCATGCACCCGGTCAAGAACCCCGGTTTCGCGATGGAGGTGGCCGCCGGTGTGGCACGCCGCATCGGCCGGCGGGTCTCGATGGTCTTCCTGGGGAAAGGGCCGCTGTGGGACAGCCTGCAGGCACAGGCATGCGACCTGGCGGATCTGGTCGACGTGCAGTTCCCCGGCTTTCTCGACCAGGCAGCCCTGCCCCCGGCCTACCGGCAAGGCAAGGTCTTCCTGTTCCCGTCGAGCTGGGATCCCTGGGGGGTGGTGGCCAACGAGGCCTGTGCAGTCGGCCTGCCTGTGCTGGTGACGCCGGTGGCCGGCTCGGCCGGCGAGATCGTGCGCGACCACGAGAACGGCCGCATCCTGCCACTCGATCTGCCCGCCTGGATCGATGCCGCCAGCACGCTGCTGACCGATGCGGCACTGTGGGAGCGCATGTCCGCCCGCAGCCGTGCGCTGGTCGCCGGCTACACCTACGACCACGCCGCGCGCGGCCTGGCAGAGGCACTGGCCTTTGCCAGACAGCACGACACGGCGTCAGCACACCACCTGGCGCTGGACGCCGAGGCGTCGTCGGATCCCGCCTGAAGCCGGCGAGACCGGCCCGGGCCTCCTGTTCGCGCTGTTTGCCCCGTTCGCGCTATTCGCCCTGCAGCCGGTACTTGCGGATCTTGTCGTTGAGCGTCGTCTTGGGCACGCGCAGCTCCTTGGCGGTGCGGGCGATGTTGCCCTCCTGGCGGCGCAGTTCTGCGGCGATCAGGCTGCGCTCGAAGCTGTCGACCGAATCGGACAGCGACAGGCCCTCCTCCGCACCATCACCGGTGGAGTCGGGCGCCGGACCAGGGCCGAGGATGTCCTTGCGCACGCCCAGCACGAGGCAGTCCGCCACATTGCGCAGTTCGCGCACGTTGCCGGGCCATGGATGGGCCATCAGGCGGTGCATCTGCTCGGTGGTGACCTGGGGCGGCGGACGGTTGAAGCGGCTGGCCGCAAGCAGCATGAAATGCTCCAGCAGCACGGGAATGTCCTCGCGCCGCTCGCGCAGCGGCGGCAGCTCGATGGTGACCACGTTGAGCCGGTAGTAGAGGTCGGTGCGGAACCCGCCCTGCTGCGCCCGCTGCAGCAGATCGTCCTTGGTCGCCGCGACCACGCGCACGTTCACCGGCAGCGGCTGGTTGGAACCCAGGCGCTCGATCTCGCGTTCCTGCAGCACCCGCAGCAGCTTGATCTGCATGCCCATCGGCATGGTCTCCAGTTCGTCGAGGAACAGGGTGCCGCCGTTGGCGTACTCGATCTTGCCGATGCGCTTCTTCTGCGCGCCGGTGAAGGCGCCCACCTCGTGGCCGAAGAGTTCGCTGTCGAGCAGCGTGTCGGGCACACCGCCGCAGTTGAGCGCCACGTAGCTGCCCTCGCGCCGGCCGGAGAAGTCGTGCAGCGCACGCGCCACCACTTCCTTGCCGGTGCCGGTCTCGCCCTGGATCAGCACGTCCACCGGGCTGTCGGCCACCTCCATCACCAGCCGGCGCACGCGCTGGATCTGCGGCGAGCGGCCGATGAGCTTGCCGTCGATGCCTTCGCGGCGCGCCAGCACGCGGCGCAGCGTGGCGACTTCCAGCGTGAGGCTGCGCTTTTCCATCGCGCGGCGCACCACCTCGATCAGGATCTCGGGCGAGAACGGCTTGGGGATGAAATCGTAGGCGCCGCTGCGCATGGCCTCGACCGCCAGCGTCACGTCGCCGTGACCCGTGATCATGATGACCGGCAGATCGGGGTCGAGCGCATGGCAGTGGCGCACGAGCGAGAGTCCGTCCGCCCTGGGCAGGCGCATGTCGGTGACGACGATGCCGGCGTAGCCCGGCGTGATGAGCGGGATCGCGGCTTCGGCAGAATCGACCGCCTCCACCGACAGGCCCGCGAGCTGCAGGGCCTGGACGCAGCCGAGCTGCATGTGGAAGTCGTCCTCGACGATGAGGACGGTGAGTGGCGCAGACGCCAGGGAGGAAGTGAGGGCGGTCATGTCGTGGTGGGCTCTTCAGGGTCAGGGGCAGCCGGCAGGCGCACGGTGAAACAGGCCCCGCCCCCGGGTCGATTGTCCGCCTCCAGGTCGCCGTGGAACTCGCGCACGATGTCGCGCGAGATCGCCAGGCCCAGCCCGAGGCCGACGCCGGCCTCCTTGGTGGTGAAGAAGGGTTCGAACAGGCGCTGGCGCACGTCCTCGGGCACGCCGGGGCCGCTGTCGGACACCTCGATGCGCAGGGGCGGCGTGCAGGCCGCGTCGGACACGGCCTCCAGCGTCAGCACCTTCACCGCGGTGTCGCGCATCGCGTCCATCGCGTTGCCGATCAGGTTGATGAGCACCTGCTCCAGCCGGTTCGGATCACACCAGGCGATGACCTGGCCGGGTTCGCAGCGGTTGTGCACCGTGACGCCCTCCTTGCGCAGGCGCTGGTCGTAGAGGAACAGCGCGTTGCTGACCGCGTGGGCCACGTCGGTCGCCGCGGGCTGCGCCAGCGACTTGCGGGCGAAGCCCTTGAGCGGCTGGATGATGTTGCCCATCTGGTCGGCCAGCCGGGTGACGAACTGCAGGTTGCCCTGCACCGCCTTCAGGTCGCCGCGGCGCATGAACTCCAGCGCGTTGCCCGAGAGCGTGCGGATCGCCCCCAGCGGCTGCGTCAGCTCGTGGGTGATGCCGGTGGCGAGCTGCCCCAGCACGGCCATCTTGGCGGCGTGGACCAGTTCGTCCTGCGCCGCACGCAGCGTCAGCTCGGCCTGCTCGCGCTCGGCGATCTCGCGGCGCAGCCGGGTGTTGGAATCCGTCAGCGCGCGCGTGCGGCGGGCGACCTTGTGTTCGAGTTCGGTGTTGGCACGCTCCAGCATCTGGCGCGACTCGATCTTCTGGCGCGCGATGCGCCGGCGCTGGTGCAGGTAGAGCGCCAGCAGCAGCACGAAGCCCGCCGCCACGGCCGAAAGCATGCTGTTCAGCACCGCCTGGTTGCGCACGCCGCGCAGGTCCGAAAAGATCAGCAGCCGCCAGTCCATGCCGTCCAGCGTGCGGCCGAGCACCAGCGTGCTGCTGCGCACCGGGCGGGCCGCGTCGGTCTCGGGCGGCAGGCCGCCGGGCAGCACGCCTTCGAGCACCTGGCTGTCCTCGTCGATCGAGAGCTTCACCGGCAGCGGGAAGCGCGGGATCGGCTGGTTGTTGTAGAGCCGGGTGATCTGCAGGTCGACCCGCCGCTCCAGGGACAGCTCGGCCAGCGCGGTGTAGCGCCACTCCGGCCGCGAGGAGAGGATCACGACCTGGTTGGTGTCGGCCAGCAGCGCGGGCGCCCCGAGCATGTCCCAGACCTCGTCCACCGGGTCGAGGCTGATCTTGATCGTGGCCACGCCGAGCACGCGGGCGCCGTCGCGGATCGGATGCGAGACGAAGTAGCCCGGCTGCCCGCTCTTGGCCCCGATGGCGAAATGGCGACCGACCTGGCCGGACAGCGCTTCCAGGAAATAGGGCCGGAAGGACAGGTCCTCGCCGAGATGGCTGTCATCGCCCAGTTCGCTGTTGCTGGAGGCGACCACCACGCCGCGCTCGTCCAGCACGAACACCGCCAGGCTGCCCAGGTGGGCGTTCAGGCGGCGCAGGTAGTCGTTGACGCGGCTGACGCGCAGCGCGTGGCGGGGCTCCAGCAACAGCGCCTGCACGTCCTGGTTGAGCTGGATCGTGGCGGGCACGTGCTCCAGCCGCTTGACCATGCCCTCGACGGCCGAGGCGAACAGGTCGAGCCGGTGGTTCGACTCGTCGCGCAGCGCCAGCGTGCCGTGCTGCTCGCTGATCCGGAATCCGCTCCACCCGGCCAGCCCGACGGCGAGCCCGGCCAGCACGATGCCGAGCAGCCGGCGCAGCGAAGGCCAGAGGGGGCGGCGTGGCCCGAAGATCCGGGACGGTTCCGTGTCAGCTCCCCTGTGCTCCATGTCGATCGGATCAAACCAGATCAATATTGCCAGAAGATGCGCTGCAGCTCCTTCGGGTCGTTCGTCCTGGTCAGCGCGACGGCGGCGAGGATCTTGGCCTTCTGCGGGTTCAGGTCGTTGGCGACCACCCAGTCGTACTTGTCGTCGGGCTGCTCGGAGTTGCGCAGCACCAGGCCGTCGGCGACGCGGGCGGAGCGGATGATCTGCACGCCGGACGCGCGGATCTTCTTCAGCGTCTCGACCGCGTAGTCGGCCACCGAGCCGTTGCCGGTGCCGGCGTGGATGATGGCCTTCGCGCCCGACTTGGCGGCGGCTTCATACAGCGCCGTGCCCATGTTGCCCGAGCCGTAGACGATCTGGACATCCGGCAGCGTGCTGATGCTGTCGATGTCGAACTCGCTGTTCATCGTGTGGCGCTTGACCGGCGCGCGGAACCAGTAGCTGCGGCCCTCGACCACGAGGCCGAGCGCGCCCCACTGGCTGCCGAAGGCGTTGGTCTTGACGTTGATGCGCTTGGAGGCATCGCGGCCGCTCAGGATGTCGTCGTTCATCGCGATCAGCACGCCCTTGCCGCGCGACTCCTTGTCCCCCGCCAGCACGACCGCGTTGTACAGGTTGAGCATGCCGTCGGCCGACATCGCGGTGCCCGGGCGCATCGAGGCGACCATGACGATCGGCTTGTCGGTGTGGACAGTCAGCGTCAGGAAGAACGAGGTCTCCTCGACCGTGTCGGTGCCGTGGGTGATGACGATGCCGTCCACCGCCGGATCCTTGGCGAGGGCGGAGACGCGCTTGGCCAGCGTCACCAGCTTCTCGTTGGTGAAGCTCTCGGAGGCGATCTGGAACACCTGCTCGCCGCGCACGTGGGCCACGTCGGCCAGCTCGGGCACGCCGGCGATCAGCTTGTCGACGGGCACCTTGGCGGCCTGGTAGGTGGCGCTGTTGGCAGCGGTGGCGCCAGCGCCGGCGATGGTGCCGCCCGTGGCAAGCACGACGACGTTGGGCTTGCTGACCGACTGGGCCAGCGCGCAGCCAACGGCCGCCGCAGTGAGCACGACGGCCAGCAGGCCGCGCAGGGAAGTTTGCATCAAGGACATGGAAGGCTCCGAATCAACTCAGAAAAACGCAGGGAATGGAACGTCGGTGGGACGTCGGTGGGACGTCGGTGGGACGTCGGTGGGACGACAAGGCGTGACCAGCCGGCACGGCCCGGAAAATCGGGCCGCGCAGCGTGCCAGGCGTTCAATGGGAAGGGGTCAGTGCCCCAGGATCCTGGAGAGGAATTCCTTGGCCCGCGGCGAGCGCGCGTCGGGGTTGCCGAAGAACTCGGCCTTCTTGCAGTCCTCGATGATGCGGCCCTGGTCCATGAAGATCACCCGGTGGCTGACCTTCTTCGCAAAGCCCATCTCGTGGGTGACGCACATCATGGTCATGCCCTCGTTGGCGAGCTGCACCATCACGTCCAGCACTTCGCCGACCATTTCGGGGTCGAGCGCCGAGGTGGGTTCATCGAACAGCATCACGATCGGGTCCATCGACAGCGCGCGCGCAATCGCCACACGCTGCTGCTGGCCGCCGGAGAGCTGACCCGGGAACTTGTCCTTGTGCGCGATCAGGCCGACGCGCTCCAGCATCTTCAGACCGCGCTTGAGCGCCTCGTCCTGCGAGCGGCCGAGCACCTTGATCTGCGCGAGCGTCAGGTTCTCGGTCACCGACAGGTGGGGAAACAGCTCGAAGTGCTGGAACACCATGCCGACGCGGCTGCGCAGCTTGGGCAGGTCGGTCTTGGGGTCTGCGATCGAGATGCCGTCCACGACGATGTCGCCCTTCTGGAAGGGCTCCAGCGCGTTGACCGTCTTGATGAGCGTGGACTTGCCCGAGCCCGACGGGCCGCAGACGACGACCACTTCGCCCTTCTGGATCGTGGTGGTGCAGTCGGTGAGCACCTGGAAGCTGCCGTACCACTTGGAGATGTTCTTGATGTCGATCACGACGAGGTTCCTCAGCGAGTCGTTGGGGTCAGCGGATGATGGCGATCTTCTTCTGCAGACGCTTGACCAGCATCGACAGCGTGAAGCAGATGGCGAAATACACCACCGTGGCCACCAGATAGGTTTCCACCGGCCGGTTGAAATTCTTGCCGGCGATCTCGAAGCCCTTGAGCAGGTCGTAGGCCCCGATCGCATACACCAGCGAGGTGTCCTGGAACAGGATGATGGTCTGCGTCATCAGCACCGGCAGCATGTTGCGGAAGGCCTGCGGCAGCACGACGAGCTGCATGGTCTGCCGGTAGTTCATGCCGACGGCGTAGCCGGCGTGGAGCTGTCCGCGCGGGATCGACTGGATCCCCGCCCGCATGATCTCGGCGAAATAGGCCGCCTCGAACAGCGTGAAGGTGATCACCGCCGACAGCTCCGCGCCCATCGGCCGCCCGATCAGCAGCGGAATCAGCAGGAAGAACCACAGGATCACCATCACCAGCGGGATGGAGCGCATGGTGTTGACGTAGAGCGCGGCGGGCACTTCGAGCCACTTCTTGCCCGACAGCCGCAGCAGCGCCAGCAGCGTGCCGAGCACGATGCCGCCGACCATCGCCACCAGCGTGAGCTGCACCGAGAACCACAGGCCCTTGCTGACGTAGCTCGCCAGCACGTCGGCCGTGAGGAAGGAAAAATCGAGTTGGAGTCCGGATGCCATGGTCACTTGCCTCCGCTCGTCTGGCCGGGGATGCGCACGCGCTGTTCGATGAGCTTGGCGACCTGGTAGACCAGGATCGAGGTGAGGTAGTACAGGCCCGTCACGGCGAGGTAGATCTCGATGCCGCGTGAGGTCTCTTCCTGCGCCTGGCGGGCGAACATGGTGAGTTCCGCCACCGAGACCGAGAACGCCACCGAGGAGTTCTTGACGATGCCCATGCTCTCGCTGGTCAGCGGCGGCACGACGATGCGGAAGGCCATCGGCAGCAGCACGTAGCGGTAGGTCTGCGGCAGCGTCAGGCCCATCGCGAGGCCCGCGTAGCGCTGGCCTTTCGGCAGGCTCTGGATGCCGGCCTTGATCTGCTCGGACACGCGCGCCGAGGTGAAGAAGCCCAGCGCCAGCACCACCAGCAGGAAGCTCGGCACCTGCTTGAGCGGCGGCACCAGCTCCGGGATCACGAAGTACCAGAGGAAGACCTGGACCAGCACCGGGATGTTGCGGAACAGCTCCGTCCAGGCGTCACCGATGAAGACGAGCGCCTTGCTCGGCGTGGTGCGCAGGATGCCCATGAGCACCCCGAACGCGAGCGCCACGAGCAGCGCGAGCGCCGACACGGACGCCGTCCAGCCCCAGGCCGACAGCAGCCAGTCCAGGTAAGTGATGTCGCCGTTGTCGCCGAAGCAGCGCGGCACCACCTCACCATCGACCGTGTTCTTGCAGAAGACCTGCCAATCCCAATTCGCCAATTCCAACTCCTCGTTGTGCGGTCACCGGGCGGGCGCCTGCGCAGGCAGGCCCCACCCGGGCGGTGCATCACTTCTTCGCGTAGTCCTCGGCCGGCTTGTCGTTGGGATTGGACCAGGCCATCCGGGTCGCCTCGCTCAGCGGCAGGCCCACGCGCGCACTGGTCGGCGGGATCGGCTGCAGGAACCACTTGTCGTAGAGCTTGGCCAGCTCGCCGCTCTTCATCATGGCCTTGATGCTGTCGTCGACCGCGGCCTTGAAGGGCGCGTCGTCCTTGGCCAGCATGCAGGCGATCGGCTCGACGTTCAGCACTTCGCCGACGATCTTGTAATCGGCCGGACTCTTGGACTTGGCGATGCTGCCGGCCAGGATCTGGCCGTCCATCACGAAGGCGTCGGCGCGACCGGATTCGAGCAGCAGGAAGCTGTCGGCGTGGTCCTTGCCGAAGACTTCCTTGAAGTCCACGCCAGTGGCCTTCTCGTGCTTGCGCAGCAGCTGCACCGAGGTGGTGCCGGTGGTGGTGGCCACGTTCTTGCCATTGAGCTGGGCGATGCCGGTGATGCCGGAGTTGGCCTTCACCGCGATGCGCACTTCCTCGACGTAGGTCGTCACGGCAAACGCCACCTGCTTCTGGCGCGCGGCGTTGTTGGTGGTGGAGCCGCACTCCAGGTCCACGGTGCCGTTCTCGATCAGCGGGATGCGGTTCTGCGAGGTGACCGGCTGGTACTTGATGGTCAGCGCCGACAGCCCGAGCTTCTTGCGCAGGTCGGAGGTGATGTGCTCGGCCATCTCGGTGTGGAAGCCGACGAACTTGCCATCGCCCAGCGTGTACGACAGGGCGCCCGAGGACTCGCGCACGCCCAGCGTGATGGTGCCCGTGTCCTTGATCTTCTTGAGTGTGTCGGCCTGGGCCGTGCCCAGGGCCAGCAGAGCGGCGGCAACCAGCAGAGATTTCTTCATGGACGTTCCTTCAAAAAAAGTGCGAGATGCAATCAAGGGTCAGGAGATGAACCAGCCCGCCAGGGCCGACGCGCGCATCAGCCCAGCGGCCGATCATTGGGAGTCTTGTACAGCTCCAGCAGGGCCGGAGACGGCGGCCAGTTCAGGTGGAGCCCCTTGGGAGGAATGGGCGCCTGGAACCACCGGTTGTAGATCGTCAGCGCCTCGCCGGAGCGCATGAGCCGGGTCAGACCGCGATCCACCACCGCCTTGAAGGCCGGATCTCCGCGCCGCATCATGCAGGCATACGCCTCGGTCGACATGGGGGTTCCCACCACCACCCAGTCGCCGGGGCGCACGGCCTTGGCGCGCTCGCCGTAGAGCAGCGCGTCGTCCATCATGAAGGCATCGGCGCTGCCGGACTCCAGCGCCAGGAAGGCCTCGTCGTGGTCGGACGCCGGCAGGATGGCCATGCGCAGACCATGGCGTTCGGTGTAGATGCGCAGCAGCCGCTCGGAGGTGGTGCCCGCGGTGACGACGACCGACTTGCCGGCCAGATCGCCGAAATCCCGGATGCCGGAGCCGCGGCGTGTCATCAGGCGCGTGCCGACGATGAAGAAGGTGGTGGAAAACGCGACCTGCCGCGCCCGCTCGGCGTTGTGGGTGGTCGAGCCGCATTCGAGATCGACCGTGCCATTGCGCACCAGCGGAATGCGGTTCTGCGCCGTCACCGGGATCAGCTTGATGGTGAGCGCGGGCAGCTTCAGCTCGGCCTTGATGGTGTCGAGCAGCCGCAGCATCAGCTCGTGCGAG
>Ga0228699_1000057_pt1 | contig 113585 bp, 110 predicted proteins | sample McNCre217_Aug_MG_FD_178016 | JGI IMG/M metagenome (GOLD analysis project Ga0228699, IMG submission 178016) | Freshwater microbial communities from McNutts Creek, Athens, Georgia, United States - 2-17_Aug_MG | ecosystem: Environmental > Aquatic > Freshwater > Creek | place: USA: Georgia... | reverse complement strand
AAAACAGAGGCGTTGCTCAAGGCACCACCAGAGAACATATTCAACAAGCCGAATAAACCACCATCTCCACCTTGAGACAATTTCGTCGCATCTACACCAGGTAAAACGATAAAAGATCCCAAACGGAAGAAAGCAATGAAGAGAAGTGTATTAATAATACGACCTCTCAATTCTTCAATTGCGAAAATATGCTTAAAAGTTGTTATTAACTTGTTCATTCGATTAGAATAGAGGATTAACCAACAATTGCTTTACCGCCAGCAGCTTCGATAGCAGCTTTAGCAGCACCTGAGAAACCTTTAACAGTTACTTCTAAAGCAGAAGTAACGCCACCACGGCTAAGGATTTTCACTAAGTCAGACTTAGATACTAAACCGTTGCTGTATAAAGTTTCAAATGTGATTACATTCGAACCTGTTGCGTCAGCTAATGCTTGTAACGTATCCAAGTTGATTGCTTTGTATTCTACACGATTGATGTTCTTGAAACCGAACTTAGGAACACGACGTTGGATCGGCATTTGACCACCTTCAAATCCACGCTTACGTGAGTAACCTGAACGAGACTGAGCTCCTTTGTGACCACGAGCAGAAGTTCCACCTAAACCAGAACCTTGACCACGACCTACTCTTTTTCTTACTTTTACTGAGCCTTCAGCAGGCTTTAACGATGATAATTTCATTGTAATTGGGGCTTAACGCTGCTATTGCTAGCAACTCGCGTGTTTATTAAATATTTTCTACAACAATTAAGTGGTTTACGGCACGAATCATTCCAGAAATAGCTGGATTTAATTCTACCTCAACGCTCTTACGGATTTTACCTAATCCTAAAGCTTGGATCGTACGTTTTTGTACTTCCGGGCGCTTAATTGCACTTTTTACTTGAGTAATTTTAACTTTAGACATCTTCTGTTCTATTAGTGAGGCTTGAAGCGCTCGGATTATCCATTAAATACTTTCGCTACTGAAATTCCACGTTGGAATGCAACACTGTGAGGTGCACGCATCTTCACTAACGCATCAATCGTTGCTTTAACCACGTTGTGTGGATTAGAAGAACCTTTTGATTTTGCTAGGACATCATGGATACCTGCAGATTCCAATACAGCACGCATCGCACCACCGGCGATCAATCCTGTACCTGGAGCAGCTGGCTTCACTAAAACGAAACCACCAGAGAATTTACCTAATTGCTCGTGAGGAACAGTTTTCTTCAACAAAGGAATTTGGAACAAATTCTTCTTTGCATCTTCGATACCTTTAGTGATCGCGTCAGTAACCTCGTTTGCTTTTCCTAGACCGTATCCAACGACCCCGTTACCATCTCCTACTACAACGATAGCAGAAAAACTAAAACGACGACCCCCTTTTACCACTTTGGCAACACGGTTGATGGCTACTACCTTCTCCTTCAACTCACCCTCGTTAACCTTAATTGGTTTTGCTTGTAAATGCGACATATCTTATTAAAATTGTAAGCCACCCTCGCGAGCGCCTTCAGCTAATGATTTAATTCTTCCGTGATATAAATAACCGTTACGATCGAAAACTACTTTCGTAATACCTGCAGCAGCAGCCGCTTTCGCGATTGCAATACCTACATTTTTCGCAGCTTCGATGTTATTGTTTACTTTGTCCTTCTTATATGAAGTCGCAGAAAACAATGTTTTACCAGCTAAATCGTCTACCAATTGCGCATAAACTGCTGTATTAGAGCGATATACTGTTAAGCGAGGACGCTCAGCTGATCCAGCTATCTTAGCACGAATCGCACGCTTAATGCGGGTTCTGCGTAAATCTTTTGTTGTTGCCATTGTTTAACTTGTTTGTGTGGATTTCCGGCCCACGCTTATAATTTATTTCTTACCGCCTGCTTTACCAGCTTTACGACGAACTTGCTCACCCAAGAAACGAACACCTTTACCTTTGTATGGTTCAACTGGACGTAATGATTTGATTTTAGCAGCTACTTGACCGATCAATTGCTTGTCGATACCTTCTAAAACAACCATTGGGTTTTTACCTTTTTCCATCGCTGTTACTACTTTAATCTCAGCAGGTACAGACATGAAAATCGCGTGAGAATATCCCAAGCTCAATTCCAAAATATTTCCTTGATTAGCGGCTTTGTAACCAACCCCGATAATCTCTAAATCTTTCTTGTAGCCTTCACTAACACCCACAACCATGTTGTTGATTAATGAACGGTATAAACCGTGCATCGCTTTGTGACGCTTTTGCTCAGTTGGACGAGCTACTGTCAACACACCATCCTCAATTTTAACGATGATATCTTGATCAATTTGTTGTGACAAAGTTCCTTTGGGACCTTTCACTGTTACCAAATTACCAGCACTAACTTCTACTGAAACACCAGCAGGCAATGTGATAATCTTATTTCCAATTCTAGACATAAAATAAATATTAGCTTAAATTACGAGTTACCCCCTTTCAGCGTGAAACAATTAATATACGTAGCAAAGTACTTCTCCACCAACGTGAAGCGTACGAGCTTCCTTATCTGTAATTACTCCTTTCGAAGTAGATAAGATAGCGATACCTAAGCCATTCAATACACGTGGCAACTCTTCAGCACCATTGTATTTACGAAGACCTGGTTTAGAGATACGAGTCAAGTTAACGATAGCTGGTTGCTTCGTTACTGAATTGTATTTCAAAGCAATCTTGATTGTTCCTTGTACGGAAGAATCATCGAACTTATAGTTTGAAATGTATCCTTTATCAAAAAGCACTTTCGTGATTTCCTTTTTAATGTTGGAAGCAGGAATTTCAACTACCCTATGGCGTGCCTTAAGCGCGTTTCTCAATCGGGTTAAATAGTCTGCTATTGGATCTGTCATTGTTTTTAAATTTGCCGCACTCCGAAAAACCGGGATGCAAAATTACAGAAATGAATTTAATTAATCAAATTTTATCTTACCAGCTTGACTTAGTCACACCTGGAATCAATCCGTTTGAAGCCATTTCGCGGAACGTAACACGGCTAATTCCGAACTTACGCATGTATCCACGAGGACGACCTGTTAGTTTACAACGGTTGTGTAAACGCACTGGAGAAGCATTTTTAGGCAATTTATCTAAACCTAAGTAATCTCCAGCTGCTTTCAAAGCGGCACGCTTAGCTGCATATTTCGCAACTGCTGCTTCGCGTTTTCTTTCTCTTGCTTTTACTGACTCTTTAGCCATTTTGTAAAAATTTTAAAGGGGTTATGAAGCCTTGCGGCAATTATTTTTTAATATTTGAAAAAGGCATTCCAATTGCAGCTAATAAAGCATAAGCCTCTTCGTCAGTTGGTGCAGTCGTCACAAACGTGATATCCATACCTGAGATTTTAGAAACTTTATCAATTGAAATCTCAGGGAAAATGATTTGTTCCTTAACACCTAAAGTATAATTACCACGGCCATCGAAACCTTTCTCTGAAACACCTTTGAAGTCACGTACACGAGCTAATGAAACCGTAGTTAAACGATCTAAAAACTCATACATACGATCACCACGTAACGTTACTTTCACACCGATTGGCATGTTCTCACGTAATTTAAAGTTGGAGATCGCTTTCTTAGAGATTGTTGCAACCGCTTTTTGACCAGCGATTTGTGTAATTTCTTCTACTGCAACGTCTACTAATTTTTTGTCGGATACTGCCGCTCCAACACCTTTGTTGATTACGATTTTAGTAATCTTAGGAACTTGCATTACTGATTTGTACTCAAACTTAGTTTTCAAGCCAGGTACAACCTCTTTCAGATAACGCTCTTTTAATCTAGGTACTGCCATGTTCTTATATTTTGTGGATTTCCGACCCACGTTTTACATTCTAATTATGCGATAAACTTACCAGTTGCTTTAGAGTAACGTTGTAATTTACCTTTCTCGTTAAGCTTACGTCCTGTGCGAACTGCCTTTCCGTTTTCTACAACCATTAGGTTAGAGATATGGATTGAACCTTCACGCTTTTCGATACCCCCTTGAGGATTGCTCGCAGATGGCTTAACGTGTTTTGTTTGAAGGTTAGCACCTTCCACAATTGCACGAGATTTCTCTGTGATCACTTCTTTGATAACACCCGTTTTACCTTTTGCGTTACCAGCGATAACCATCACTGTATCACCTTTTTTGATGTGCAATTTTGTTTGCTTGATAATTTTCTTTTCCATTGTATGATTCTTTCTATTGGTTAACCCAATATGTCATCGATCTTATAAAACTTCAGGGGCTAAGGAAACGATTTTCATAAAACCTGCCTCACGCAATTCACGAGCAACTGGCCCGAAAATACGAGTTCCTTTTGGCTCATCATTCGCATTCAATAACACGGCTGCGTTATCTTCGAAACGAATATATGTACCATCCTTACGACGAATTTCTTTTTTCGTGCGAACAACCACCGCACGAGAAACCGTACCTTTTTTCATACTTGATGAAGAAAGAGCTGATTTAACTGAAACGACAATCTTATCGCCAATAGAAGCGTATCTCTTACCAGTACCGCCTAACACGCGAATTACCAAAACTTCTTTTGCTCCAGAATTATCCGCTACACCCAATCTTGATTCCTGCTGTAACATTATCTTTGATCTTTAAATTTTAAAATTGAATAACAAGAGAGTCTTATTTCGCTTTAGCGATAATTTCGACTAATCTCCAACGCTTATTTTTTGAAAGAGGACGTGTTTCCATCACTTTCACTGTATCACCAATACCACAATCATTATTCTCATCATGTGCCATCAATTTAGTAGTCTTTTGTACGAACTTTCCGTACAAGGGGTGTTTTACCTTACGGTCAACAGTTAATGTGATTGATTTATCCATCTTATCACTAACTACTTTCCCAATCCTTACCTTTCTTAGATTTCTCTGTTCCATCGTTGGTTTGTTAACTTGTTAAACAATTGATCATGAGCCGTATATGGACACGATCTATTAAAATTAATTTTTACTTATGCGTTTACTGCTTTTGTAAGAGCTGTCTCTAACTTAGCGATAACACGACGAGTTTCACGAATACGCATTGGATTCTCGATCGGTGAAATAGCGTGAGCTAATTTCAAACGAGTCAAGTTCTCTTGCTCTGCCGCAATGGCTTTTTTCAATTCGTCTACTCCTAATTTATTTATTTCTGCGTTTTTCATAACAATGCTATTTGGATGTTTAAACCATCAGGCCTAAAACCTATTCTGAATAATCTCTACGTACGACAAACTTCGTGCGCATCGGCAATTTTTGAGCTGCCAAACGCAATGCTTCTTGAGCAATCGCTAAAGGTACACCCGCCGATTCAAACAAAATAGTTCCTGGACGAACGTTAGCTACCCAGTATTCTGGAGCTCCCTTTCCCTTACCCATACGAACCTCTGCAGGTTTTTTCGTAATTACTTTGTCAGGGAAAATACGGATCCAAACTTGGCCCTCACGCTTCATAGCACGAGTTACCGAAATACGAGCTGCCTCAATTTGACGTGCTGTAATACGTCCTGGCTCTAAGGATTTAATAGCGAATGATCCAAAATCAATTTCGTGCCCACGGGTAGCAACACCTCTTACGCGGCCTTTTTGGGACTTACGAAATTTGGTTCTTTTTGGTTGTAACATCTTCTTAAAAGTCTAATATCTATTTCTTGATTTATTTTAGGCAATTAGCGTTTTCCACCACGTCCACGACCACCGGCACCTGGACCACCTGCCTTGTTACGATCTCCACCTTGATCACCATCTGGACGACGTCCGCGACCACCACGGTCACCTGGACGACCACCACGGTCACCTGGGCGAGAATCTGCTGCAGTTGACTGCAAGCCCATGTTCGCGTTTGGCGACAAATCTGGCTTACCGAAAACCTCACCACGGAATACCCATACCTTAATACCGATCTTTCCGTATACAGTTAACGCTTCTGAGATCGCATAATCTACATCCGCACGAAGCGTATGAAGAGGAATACGTCCCTCCTTATATCCTTCAGAACGAGCCATTTCAGCACCTCCTAAACGACCTGATAATTTCAATTTGATACCTTGTGCACCCACACGCATTGCCGAAGCAATTGCTTGTTTCATCGCACGACGGAATGAAATACGAGCTTGTAATTGTTGAGCAATCGCTTCACCGATCAATTTCGCATCAATTTCAGGACGCTTGATCTCAAAGATGTTGATTTGAACATCCTTACCAGTGATGGCTTTTAACTCTTCTTTTACCTTGTCTACCTCAGCACCTTGCTTTCCAATAACAACACCAGCACGAGCCGTATTGATTGTTAACGTGATGCGTTTTAAGGTACGCTCAATAATAACTTTAGAGATAGATCCTTTTGGAATACGAGCAGCTACATATTTTCTGATTTTCTCGTCTTCAACTAGTTTATCAGCAAAAGTTTTGCCTCCGTACCAGTTAGAATCCCAACCTCTTACGATACCTAATCTTAATCCAACGGGGTTAATTTTTTGTCCCATTTCTTGTTTTATCTAATAGTTAATTATTCTGCTGTTGTTTCTTCCAAGATAGGAGCTGCCGAAGAAGCTACTACGAGGGTAATGTGATTCGAACGCTTCAAGATGCGGTGACCACGTCCTTGCGGAGCTGGACGTAAACGCTTGATTGAAGCACCTCCATCGACGAAGATCGTCTTGATGAACAAGTCAGCCTCCTCAATTTTAGCATCCACATGCTTGTTTTGCCAGTTAGAAACGGCTGAGAGCAACAATTTCTCAATAGCCTTCGCACCAACTTTGGGCTCAAATTTCAAGATACCCAACGCTTTGGATACTTTCTGTCCACGTACCATATCTGCGACAATACGCATCTTCTGTGGTGACGTAGGAACATTTCTTAATTTAGCAATTGCTTCCATTTTACAATATCTGATTACAGGACCCGAAGGTCACCCTTTTTACTTTTTACCTTTGTCTTTCTTCGCAATGTGACCACGGAAGTTACGCGTTGGAGAAAATTCTCCCAATTTGTGACCTACCATGTTCTCAGTTACATAAACTGGGATAAACTTGTTACCATTGTGAACCGCAAATGTGTGACCAACGAAATCTGGAGAAATCATTGAACGTCTTGACCAAGTTTTGATTACTGACTTCTTGCCAGAATCATTCATAACTTGAACCTTGTTATCAAGGCGGTAATCAATGTAAGGACCTTTTTTTAGTGAACGTGCCATCTACTATTTTTTTCTTCTACTGATGATAAGACGATTAGTGTTTTTCTTTGGATTACGAGTTTTCTTACCCTTAGCCAATAAACCAGTACGTGAACGTGGGTGACCTCCTGAAGAACGACCCTCACCACCACCCATTGGGTGATCAACTGGGTTCATAACAACACCACGAACACGTGGACGACGACCCAACCAACGATGACGACCTGCTTTTCCTAAGTTCACGTTCATGTGATCCGAGTTTGATACAGTTCCGATTGTTGCAACACAACGAGCTAATACCATACGCATCTCACCTGAAGGTAACTTCAACGTAGCATATTTTCCATCACGCGCTAATAATTGAGCATACGTTCCAGCCGAACGAGCCATTTCAGCTCCTCTACCTGGTTGCAACTCAATTGCGTGAACCAAAGTACCCAAAGGGATATTTGCCAATGGCAATGTATTACCTACTTCTGGAGCAACTTTCTCTCCTGAAATAACTGTTTGACCTACTTGAATTCCTGCTGGAGCTAAGATATATGTCTTAACACCGTCAGCATATTCGATCAAGGCAATACGTGAAGTACGGTTCGGATCATACTCAACTGTCAAAACAGTTGCAGGTACATCAAACTTCGCACGTGTAAAATCAATCACACGGTAACGACGCTTGTGACCACCACCGATATAACGCATCGAGCGACGACCATCCGCATTACGACCACCTGTACGCTTAATAGGCTCCAAAAGGGGCTTATACGGCTTGTCCGTAGTAATCTCCTCGAACGTCGGCGCAATACGCTGACGCTGTCCTGGAGTTGTTGGTTTAATTTTTTTAATTGCTGCCATTTAATTAGTTCAATTTATCGGGATGAACCCCCTTAATTATTTGTATTAAATTCCTTGGTAGAAGTCAATCACTTCTCCTGCTGCTACTGTAACGATCGCCTTCTTGTAAGTTGACGTGCGTCCTGAAGTAACCTTTGTACGTGTGCTCTTGGACTTAACTTTTCCAATTTGACGCATTGTTTGTACATCTTGTACATCAACTCCGTACATTTTTTTAACCTCCTTGGCAATTTCAATCTTGTTTGCTGTCAATTCAACCACAAACACGTATTTGCCTTTTTCTTGCATGGCTTGCGACTTTTCAGTCAAGGCCGGACGTTTAATAATGCCCATTGTGTATTTCGTTTAAACAGAACCGAAGCTCCGTAAATTATTTATTAAATGTTGACTCAATTTTTTGGATCGCATCCACTGTAATTAACAATTTTGATGCATTCACTAAATCGTAAGTATTTACGTCTGCCGCATTCGATACCTTTGTTTTAGGTACGTTACGTCCTGACAATACAACGTTTTTATCAACCTCGTTCAAGATCAATAACGATTTTGTGTTGTCCAAAGAAAGAGCCTTCAACATCGCTAAATATGCTTTTGTTTTTGGTGTATCAAATGATACAGTATCCAAAACAGCGATATCGCCTGATTGCGCCTTAGCAGCTAATGCTGACTGGCGAGCCAAAGATTTAACTTTCTTATTCAATTTGAAATGGTAATCACGTGGACGTGGACCGAAAATACGACCACCACCTTTCATCAACGGCGATTTCATAGAACCCGCACGTGCGCCACCTGTACCTTTTTGTTTCTTAATCTTACGCGTAGAACGCGAAACTTCTGCACGCTCCTTCGCTTTGTGTGTTCCTTGACGTTGGTTAGCTAAATATTGCTTCACATCTAAGTAAACCACATGCTCGTTTGGAACAATTCCAAAGACCTCGTCAGAAAGGGTTACTTTCTTTCCGGTATCTTTTCCTGCGATGTTATATACTGATAATTCCATACTTCAGAATGTCTATAGGCTATGCCCGAATTTTAATTTTCAATGATTACGTATGAGTTCTTTGCTCCTGGTACCGATCCCGATACAACCAAAAGGTTTTTCTCTGGATAAACTTTCAAAACCTGTAAGTTTTGAACCTTTACACGATTACCTCCTGTACGACCCGCCATACGCAAACCTTTGAATACACGCGATGGGAATGAACACGCACCGATCGAACCTGGGTGACGACCACGGTTATGCTGACCGTGTGTTTGACCACCTACTCCGGCAAATCCGTGACGCTTTACAACACCTTGGAAACCTTTACCTTTCGATGTACCTACCACGTCTACAAACGTTTCTACTTCTAACATCTCAACAGTTAAAACATCCCCTAATGCTAAAGGCTGCTCAAACGTGCGAAACTCAACAAGTTTTTTCTTAGGAGTGGTGTTAGCTTTTTTGAAGTGACCCAACAAAGATTTTGTTGTGTGCTTATCCTTCTTCTCACCATAACCGATTTGAACGGCATTATAGCCTTCTTTCTCAACGGTTTTCACTTGCGTAACCACGCAAGGTCCGGCTTCAATCAGCGTACATGCGACAGATCTTCCATCTTCCATGTATAGGCTGGTCATTCCGATTTTTTTACCAATAATTCCAGACATAGTATTTTTATATTTATTAAAAAATATGCTTACAAGGCGATCAAGGCTTGTTGTAAGACTTTTATTCAAAATCGTTTCGCAACGATATAGGAATCAACAATAAATTAAAAGCAGAATTGGTACAAGGCGACAAAGTGGAGTCACTGTGGATAACAGTGAAAATCACTCTGTGTAGCTTAATATTCAATTAATACGTTGGGCATTCAACTTGTACTAACCAATACCAGTTCTGACACAAAAATCGAGCTTACCTCAATTTAAACCCTGTTTCGACCCGCATTTTTGTGTTTAAAATAAATTCGAGAAGTTCTGCCAACCTCTTTCGGAATTGAAAACTGCGTTTGTCGAACGGGAGTGCAAAGGTACAGAAAAATATATTACGTGCAAGAGGTTGAGTAAAAATATTTTGAAAATCAGGGAATTAGGGGAAAGTCGTTAGTGTTCAGTCGCTAGTTGCTAGTCACTAGTCGTCTGTGGTCGGTGGTCGGTCCGGAGGGAAATAGTCCGGAGGTAGTAATGTAACTATATCAGGCAATAAAAATATTACGCATTTCATAATAGTAGTTTGCCCTAACAAAATACAGCCCACAATCTCCCTTCGGACTGACCACTTGCAACTGACAACTGCCTCCGGACTTCGGACTATTTCCCTTCGGACTGACCACTTGCAACTGACAACTGCCTCCGGACTTCGGACTATTTCCCTCCGGACTGACCACGGCAACTGACAACTGCCTCCGGACTTCGGACTATTTCCCTCCGGACTGACCACGGCAACTGAGAACTGCCTCCGGACCTCGGACTATCTCCCTGCGGACTCCGGACTGATCACTGACTACTGAACACTGACTACTAACTTTGGACTCTTGACTAGCGACTAGTGACTGACGACTGATTCCTGACTACCTCCCTCCGGACTATGGACTGATCACAAGCTACTGACAACTGACCCCTAGCGCCTAAAATTGTATTTTTCTCATTTTGTTGCCTAGAAATTGAACTTATTTTAGTATTTTTGGCCATTACTTGCTGAATATCAGGTACTTTATATTTATTTCCCAAGAAAAAAAATCATTATGTCAAGTTTATCCACACAAAAAGGAGTATTGCATGGAGATGCGGTTCAAGAGCTATTTGAAATCGCTAAGAAAAATCAATTTGCACTACCTGCAGTAAACGTTACCGGTACAGACACAGTAAATGCTGTATTAGAAGCAGCTAAAGCTGTTAACTCTCCAGTAATCATTCAATTTTCAAATGGTGGCGGTATTTTCTACGCAGGAAAAACCCTTTCAAACGAAAATCAAGCTGCTGCAATCGCAGGTTCTATCTCAGGTGCTTACCACGTTCACCAAATGGCGAAAGCTTACGGCGTTCAAGTTGTGTTACACACGGACCACTGTGCTAAGAAACTTTTACCTTGGATCGACGGTCTTTTGGACGCAGGTGAAAAATTCTTTGCGGAGACAGGCCAACCATTATTCTCTTCTCACATGATTGATTTGTCTGAAGAGCCTTTGGAAGAAAACTTAGAAATCTGTGCAAAATACCTAGAGCGTATGTCTAAAATGGGCATGACACTTGAAATCGAATTAGGTGTTACAGGTGGCGAAGAAGATGGCGTTGATAATTCTGACGTTGACTCATCTAAATTATATACACAACCAGAAGAGGTTGCTTACGCTTACGAAGTGTTGAGCAAAATCTCACACCGTTTCACAATCGCTGCGGCATTCGGAAACGTACACGGCGTTTACAAACCAGGTAACGTAAAATTACAACCTGTAATCTTGAAAAACTCTCAAGAGTTCATCAAAGAAAAATACAGCCTTACAGCTGAGAAGCCTATCAACTTCGTATTCCACGGTGGTTCAGGTTCTTCTCGCGAGGAAATCCGCGAAGCTTTATCTTACGGTGCTATCAAAATGAACATTGATACAGATACACAATGGGCATTCTGGGAAGGTATCTTAAACTTCTACAAAGCGAACGAAGCTTACTTGCAAGGTCAAATCGGTAACCCAACGGGCGACGATTCTCCAAACAAGAAATATTATGACCCACGTGTTTGGTTACGTAAGGGCGAAGAAACTTTGGTAGCTCGTTTAAAAACAGCTTTCGAAGATTTGAACGCAACAAACGCAAATCAATACTTATAGTCTTCAATGACACTATTTTGAAAAGGCTGCTCTTGCAGCCTTTTTTTTGTCCCATCCGGTCCTTACCCTTTGGCAATCCTCCTCAGGTTTGCCAAAGGTAGTTGGGCAAAAACAAAATTGCTATTCATCATCCGACAACATTGGAGAAATATCAACTTCTTGATTTTCTTTAGAATGAAACAAAACAAATTCTTTTATCCCACCAAACCACTCCAAGACAAAGTTGCGATCAACAATAGATTTCCTAGGGGTTAAGATAAACTTGTACGAACTCCAATCCCAAGTCCTAAAATCCAATACGAGTTTGTTCTTCTCAGGATTCACGTGAATATATTGAACTAAATAAGACAAATTCCGACTATCCTCTACCAAAACACGTTTGAATGGCCCATCAAATAAAGAGCCAGTCCGACCATGATTTCGATTAAATGCAAGTGCATAAGTCCGAAACAACATCTTTAAACGATTCGCAACGAGTTCATGCTCCGTCTTATCACCTAATTGAGCCGCCTCAAAATGCCGCACTCGAACAAGAAAATGAAAATGATTGGCATTAAGGCTGTAAGATATAACATCCAAATAGCCCTCCATATAGCGCTGCCAAAGGCGCATAAAATATAAATGATTTGACCGAGTCTTATAAATCAATTTCCGGTCCACGCCCCGATTGTAAATGTGATAGTAGTTCCCCGACTGAAATCGGGTCAAATAATGAGCTAATTGTGACATATGTTTAGTGATTAGATTTTCGCTAATCTAGACAGAGTTCACAATAAAATAAAAGATCAAAAGCAGATTATCATGGAATTGATAATCTAGGAGAGATCAATCGAATTGTCGAATCCGCCAACTACCTTTGGCAAACCTGAGGAGGATTGCCAAAGGTTAAGAGAAAGAGTTATTTACGAAAAACCAAATCCTTCGTCAGCTCATTCAAGGCCTTAATCTTCGCCTGAAAATCCCCTTTCAGCGTCTTTCGAACCGCCTCCATTCCCTCCAAACCCTCTTGTATCTCTTCAGGAATCACATCCTCCAAAAATGCCCGAATTCGCTTCGCCAAAGTAGGCGACTTCCCATTCGTAGAGATTGCTATCTTCAAATCCCCCTTCTGCACAATCGAACCCAAATAAAAATCACATAAGTCCGGCGTATCCGCCACGTTACACAATAAATGACGTTCTGCACACGCTGCCTTTATCCCAACATGCAATTCCCGATTATCCGTCGCACAAACCACTAAGTCCCGACCATCCAAATCCGAAAACTCAAACGCCCGCTCACAAACCACTACCTGAGGATATTCTTTCAAAAACTCCAACGTCTCAGCCCGAAACATGGGCGCTACCATTGTCACTTGAGCACTTGGCGAATTCCGCAACAATGCCGAAGCTTTTTCCAAAGCCACATTCCCTCCACCCACGACGAGCGTGTTCAAACGGTCCAACTTTAAAAATATAGGAAAAAGCTCGTTCATGGCTTATTTTTTACCAGCCAACTGCCCGCAGGCCGCATCGATATCTTTACCTCTCGACCGACGAACATTCACAATCATTTTCTTACTCTCTAAGAATGCCGTAAACTTCGCCAAAGCATCCGCCTCCGCATTCACAAAATCTGCCTGCTTAATTGGATTGTATTCAATAATATTAATCTTACAAGGCAAATGACGCGCGAATTCATACAATTCCTTCGCATCTTCTACCGAATCATTGAACTTGTTAAACATGATATACTCCAACGTAATCTCATTCTCCGTCTTCTCGTAAAAATACCGCAAAGCCTCCGAAAGAGCCTCCAACGTATTCGACTCGTTGATCGGCATAATGCGATTCCGCTTCTCATCATTCGCGGCATGTAAAGACAAAGCCAAATTAAACTTCACCTGGTCATCGCCCAACTTCTTGATCATCTTCGCAATCCCAGCCGTTGAAACCGTAATCCGACGAGATGCCATCCCCAAACCTTCCGGCGAGGTAATCATCTCAATCGAAGCTAACACATTGGCATAATTCAATAAGGGCTCCCCCATCCCCATATAAACAATATTGGTCAAAGGAATCCCATATTTCTTCTGCGCCTGATCACGAATCAACACCACCTGATCATAAATCTCAAATGCCTCCAAATTCCGCTTCCGATCCATGTAACCTGTCGCACAAAAGCTGCAGGTCAATGAGCATCCCACCTGCGACGAAACACAAGCAGTCATACGCTCACGCGTCGGAATCAACACCCCCTCAATCAAATGTGCATCATGTAAGGCAAAACTTGACTTAATCGTCCGGTCCGTACTCACCTGCATCTCCGCAGTCGTCACACATTGTAAATCAAATTCAGTCTCCAACCACTCACGAGTTGTTTTTGGAATATTCGCCATGGCTTCAAACGAGCGCACCGACTTCTTCCAAATCCACTCATAAACCTGTTTGGCACGAAACGCAGGCTCCCCATGCTGAAGCATTTCTTGCTTCAACGCATCCAAACTCAAATTCCGTATCGCCCGTTTCGTCACTTCCATCTATTTTTTCAATAATTCGCCTACCTTCACCGAAATCGCCTTTCCATCTGCTAAACCTGCTAATTGCTTCGAAGCAGCGCCCATCACCTTGCCCATATCAGCTGGACTCGTAGCGCCAACAGCCGCAATGATTTCGGCAATGCGCGTCGTTAATTCCTCTTCAGATAATTGTTTGGGTAAAAACTCTTCGATAATGGATAATTCCGCTTGCTCCTTCTCCGCTAAATCCGGACGATTTTGAGTTACATACACGTCCAACGAATCTTTACGTTGCTTAGCAGCCTTCATCAAAATCTTCATTTCCGCATCTGCCGAAAGGCCATCTGCATTCGAGCCCGAAGTCTCCTCTAGTAAAATCATCGATTTAATCGCACGTAAAGCACGTAAACGATCTGCATCTTTTGCACGCATAGCATCTTTGATACCTGCCTCAATTGTTTCTTTTAAAGCCATTTTATTGATTAATATGAGCCAAAACTCCTTCTAAAAATTCGCGGTGATTACTCAAACGAGGCACCTTGTGCTGACCTCCTAATTTACCTCTACTCCGCATCCAGCCATAAAAAGTATCCGCGGGTGCTTCATGAATTTTAGGAGGACCCAAAACCAAATCATAAGAACGTTTCGCATCATAATCCGAATTGTTCGCACGCAAGGTTTCATCCAACACAACCGCAAAGGTACGCAAATCTTTTGGCGCACGCGAAAATTCAATCACCCATTCGTGACTTCCGCGTTTTCCTCCATCCATATAAGCCGGTGCCGCCGTATAATCCTTAATCTCTGCATCACTAGCCCGACAAGCTGCCGCAACAGCCTGTTCTGCATTTTCAATAATTAGTTCTTCCCCAAATGCATTAATGAAATGCTTTGTTCTCCCCGAAATCTTTACCCGATAGGGACTCAATGACGTAAATCTTACTGTATCCCCAATCTTATACCTCCACAAACCTGAATTTGTCGTAATCACCACGGCATAATTAACTCCCAACTCCACCTGCTCTAAGGATACAATCGAATCATGCTCCTCACCCTTTTCCCCCATCGGAATAAACTCATAGAAAATTCCATAATCCAACATCAAAAGCATCTCATCCGGACGATTCAAATCATCCTGAATGCCAAAAAACCCCTCTGATGCATTGTAAATCTCTAGAAAGCGAACTTCCGAAGATGGAAAAATATGCGACTTGAACAAATCCCGGTAAGGCCCAAAAGCTACAGCTCCATGAACCAAAAATTCAAAATTTGGCCAAACCTCCAGAATGGATTGCTTGCCTGTTATTTCCAAAATCTTCTCGATTAAAACCAATGTCCAGGTAGGAACGCCCAAAATACTCGTCACATTTTCCTGTGATGTCTCCAGCGCCATCTTCTCAATCTTCTGATCCCAATCGCCCATTAATGCGACATCCAACGAAGGCGTCCGAATCATCTGTGCCCAAATAGGCAAATTCTTCATCACCACGGCAGAAACATCCCCCATCAGCATACTCGAATTCATGGAATCCGAAGTTAAACTTCCTCCAATCGAAAGGCCTTTGCCTTCAAAAATCTTCGTCTCGGGCTTATTTTGAATCAATAACGTAATCATGTCCTTCCCGCCCATCATGTGACACTCTTCCAAGGATTCCTTGGACACAGGAATAAACTTACTCCGTGCATTCGTGGTACCGGACGATTTAGAAAACCAGTTAATCGGTGTAGACCACAACACTTGCTGTTCCCCTTGCATCATCCGCTCGATATAAGGAAAAAGCTCTTCATAGGTCGAAATAGGTACCCTTTGGCGAAACGTCTCATAAGAAGTAAAATCCTCATACCCATATTTCTTCCCCCACTCTGTTTCTCGACCTTCCGTAATTAACCGACTTAATCCGTCAAATTGTAAGTCCAAAGGCCGCTCATAAATTGCCTCAATCCGCGGCATCCGCCGCTTCATAAACCACAATAAAGTCTCGTTAAACAAGGACATAATTAATGAATCTTGGGCGCGCGGTTTGGATAGTCAGTGATGATGCCATCAACCCCTAAAGCAATAAATTGCTGCATCTGCTCCTTCGTATTTATTGTCCAAGGAATCACCTGCATGCCTTTGTCATGACAAAACTGAATCATTTCAGCAGTCAAATATTGATAACTCGAACTGTAAATCGAAGGTGTGAAACCTAAAGTATCCAATACAAATTGTGGCTTTTCGGATTCTACGAGGGCCGACAAGCGCACCTCAGGATAGGTTTGATGATAGTAAGTCAACACAGACATGTCGAAACTTTGCAAAATCACAAATTCATTAGCCACATATTGATGAATCTGCCGCTGCACCACGTCGGCAAACTCCTTCACCGTTGCCGGCTGGGATTTACCATATTCCCCTGGCTCCGACTTAATCTCAATGTTATAATAAACTGCTTCCCCCGTTTGCTTGCGAAATGCCTCACCCAGTGCTAGCACCTCAGCTAGTAAGGGTTTGTAAGTTGGCACCGCCTTTTGCTCTAAAAACAAGCTATTTACTCGCTTTCCCACATCAAATCGTTTGATTTCCGAATAGGGCATTTGGTATAAATTCAAGGACGATTCTTCCGATCGAATGACAGCTTCGCCCGAAGGATGACTCGCATAACGCGCATTCATGTAAGGTTCATGACTTACGACCACTTTGCCGTCGGCAGACAATACAACATCCATTTCCAGTACGCGAACACCCAATTCCAGCGCATGCGCAAAAGCAGGTAAAGAATTCTCTGGGAATAATCCCCGACAACCGCGGTGACCTTGAATAAATGGAGTTTGGGCCATAATAGACGAACTAATGAAAATTAAAAAGAGCAGGTATTTCATTTTATTTTTTCAGTTTCTGCTTTTTAGCTAGTGAAGCATTCACTTTTTTATATAAATCAATAAAATCCTGCGGCTCTTCTACATACGAAGCAAAACTCTTGGCAAATCGCGTAGAGTCGATACCATGCCTTTTTAATGTCGCGCGCTCCAAGCGGTTATACAGAATAACCGAAGTATCTGCACTCACAATATTCATCGCGCTAACTTTACCCTCATCCAAATGAATATCAGCTAAAATATCAGCCATTTGGTCTTCTGAAAGCCTATTTGTAGGGGTCGAATCCGAACAAGCCCAACACAACAATAAGAGAATAAAAATGAAAAATCGCATAAACCAAATTTGATACAAATTAGAAAGCTTTTCTCGCTTTTCATCCAAAATGCTCAAAAAATAGGTAATTTAGCAAGATTCTAAGGCTAAATTTCAGCAAACAGAAGTGGACATTCGATCATTCCTTTCTCGCATTGTACAACTGGAAATTCGCATTCGTAAGGCGATAAACACCCAAATGCACGGCAACTTTTCCTCTATTTTTAAGGGGTCAGGATTGGAATTTAGTGACCTAAGACAATACCATTACGGCGACGACGTTCGCCACATCGACTGGAACACAACAGCTAAAGGCCATGGCACTTTTGTTAAGCTCTTTAAAGAGGAAAAAGAACAAACCGTTTTCTTTTTATTAGATGTTAGTGCCTCCCAACTCGTAGGAAAACGAAATAAAAGTAAACTAAGCACCCTAAAAGAGGTTGCCGGTGTGCTCGCTTTCTCTGCCATGCAAGAAGCAGGGCATATTGGTTTTTGCGCTTATTCTGACCAAAATGAAAAGTTCATGGCACCGGGTGCCGGGAAAAAACATGGGTACAAAACCATTTCCGAAATTTTCAAGCTAGATCCCATGGGTACTGGCACAGATTTAAAAGCGGGATTAAAGTTTACGCTGCAAGCCTTAAAAAGAAAAAGCCTCGTGTTTGTCTTATCAGACTTTATCGACGAAAACTACCAAGATTTATTGCGGGCATTAGCCTCAAAACACGATTTGGTGGTGGTGCATTTTCAAGATAACATGGAATCTCAGTTACCCAAGATGGGGATTGTGCCTATTTACGATCCTGAGCGCCGACAAACTACTTGGGTAAATACCTCAGCGAGCACTTTTCGTGAGCAGTTAAAAGATAATTTTCAAGAGTATGATGTGCTAAAAAATTCCTGCAAACAATGGCAAGCTGATTATGTCAGTATACGCGCTGGAGAAGATTTTGTCCCTGCAATGGTTAAACTTTTTAATGTGCGAAAATGATGCAGCAAGAACAAGCCATTCGAGTACAAGGTCGCTTTTTAGAGGATTCAGCGAAAATTGGGCAGGACATTCATTATGTGCTGCGCGTATCGCATACACCTCAACAAGAGATTTTTTTCCCAAGCATCAATCAAACGTACGGCGTTTTCAAGCCAATCAAAAAAGACTATTTCCCCACGAAAACGACGGACGGAAATATCAGTGTGGATTCGGCTGTGTATACTTTCCGACAATTTACCATTCAAGATTTTCAAACACTACGCATTCCCGTTGCCATACAAACGGAACAAGATTGCACTTTTGTTTCTGCCGCTCAAGATACAATTTACCTGAAACGCTTGATGCCCAATGCCAAGCAGGTAAAAATAGATTCGCTTATTCAATCCATTCCCATTAGTCCCCTGAAACCGAAGCCAGATTTACGGAATTTGACCTTGGGCGCGTTTAGTATTTTAATTGCTGTGGGACTAATCTATTGGCTATTGGGAAATCGGATTCGTCAAGGATTTAAACTTTACCTGCTTTGGAGAAAGAATTTAGAGTTTCGACGTGCATACCAGCGACTCATGCGTAATATTTCAAATTCAACTAAAGGTTTACAGAATTTAGAGAACGCGGCGGCGCTTTGGAAAAATTACTTGGAGCAAATGATGGAAATCCCATTCGCGACCTTCACAACTACCGAAATGGTTGACAATTTGCCCGACAAGCGCCTTGAGAAGACCCTACAAGAAGTAGATTCGGCTATTTATGGAGGAAATTTTTCTGCCCGAACGTTGGAGGCAATCAAGGTATTACTGGAGATTGCTGAAACCGTTTATTTGCAAGAAAGAGCGAAAATTAATCAAGAAGTCAAGCGATCATGAAATTCAACCTCTTCTATTCTTGGCAACAGATAAAATCCATTTTTTCTTATTCTTGGGAAAACACGCTCTATCTATACCTCTTACCATTGCCCTTGATTATTATTCTTATTCGATTACTAGTCAAAAGAAAACGTCAGGCGCGTATAGTCCTTTCATTCAAAGCCCCTTTTAAACAACATAAACTGACCCGACTTCTGACATTTTTGCCTGACACGGTCTTGAGTTTATGTATGATTTCCCTGATCATCGCTCTTGCGGATCCGTATAAATCCATCTACCATACGCGCATACAGCAAGAAGGGGTCGACATCGCTTTAGGACTTGATATTTCTTCATCAATGTTGACCAAAGATGTTCAACCTTCCCGCCTAGCCATAGCAAAACAAACGGCTCAAGCATTTATCATGGGTCGCACCTATGACCAAATTGCCTTAGTTGCTTTCGCCGGAGCCCCCTATTTAGCTAGTCCAATAACTTCCGATAGCAGCTTCTTATCATATGCCTTGCGTGGCTTATCAAATCAAGATATCACGGAAGAAGGAACGGCATTGGGCGATGCGCTCGGAATGTGCATCAATCAAATTCGAGAGGAAGCAAATCCTAAAAAAATCATTATCCTCATCAGCGACGGGAATAATACGGCCGGAAATTTAGATCCCCTCACCTCAGCCGAATTAGCGAAAACTTTTAAAATAAAAGTCTACACGATTGCCGTTGGAAGTTTACATGCTAGCCTGGATCCCGTGGATGAGAGTACTTTGCGTTTGATCGCCCAGCATTCGAATGGAAAGTTTTACCGGGCAACTGACAAACAAACCCTGCAAGCCGTTTTCAAAGAAATTGATATCATGGAAAAATCACGCAAATTGTTGATCAAAGATGTCGAACATCAATCCGCGGCACATGTATTTTTCCAATTGGCCTTTTTCCTTTTCTTCATCAATCAGCTGTTAAAAGTCATCGGCATCAGTAACACTTTAGAAGACTAACTATGATCTTATTTCCAAACGCCAAAATCAATTTGGGGCTATATGTTACCGAAAAAAGAACGGATGGTTTTCACAATCTATCGACGTGTTTTTATCCTGCGCCTTGGTCGGATATTTTAGAAATCACGCCTAGCAGCACCTTTGAATTCAGCACATCTGGATTAGCTATTTCGGGATCTTTGGAAACTAATTTATGTTACCGCGCTTATTTGCTATTAAAAGAGGCTTTCAATATAGCCCCTGTTCATATTCATCTACATAAAGTCATCCCTATGGGAGCAGGCTTAGGAGGAGGTTCATCCGATGCGGCATTTACCTTGATGGGACTACGTGATATGTTCAAATTACCTTTGACAAACACGGATTTGATTACCTATGCGCAAAAACTTGGAAGTGATTGTGCCTTTTTCTTATTCAATCAAGCGCAGCTAGGTTCTGAGAAAGGGGACGTTCTCTCCCCAATAGAACTAACTTTAACAGGGAAGTTTTTGGTGATGGTTTACCCCAATTTTGGCATATCAACGCAAGAAGCCTATGCAGGAATTAAGCCTAAAAAAGCCCGTAAAAACTGGGAGAAGCAATTAACAAAACCCTTAGAAACATGGAAAGAGACCATTTCAAATGATTTTGAAAATAGTCTCTTCCCTGCCCATCCACAATTAGCGGAAATCAAAAACGAATTATATGCCCTAGGTGCACAATACGCTGCGATGAGTGGCTCAGGCTCGACAATCTTTGGTTTATTTGATCAAGAGGTCAAACTGCCTGAAAGTTGGAAAGCCTTTCAAACCTGGTCGGGCCAATTGCCTTAGTCTTTCGCAAAAATAGCCTCCAAGGCTGATGCACCACGGATGACCACTTTTCCTTCCGGCATTTCCTTAGTAGGTCGAATTCCCACCCATTCCATATCCGCACTTCTGATCTCCACCGGAATTTGTGCCATAGTACCATCCGTTTTCTCTACATAAATGTAGCCTCCCTTGCCCACGCGAGCCAAGCCCGCTTGAGGAATGCTTAAAACCTTTTGTTCGCCCACTTGTATGATGGCATTGACAAATTGACCAACGGTGAACTTTTGTTCATCCGCTTCAATCGAAAAATGGCCATGAACAGGTGTCAGGCGTGTATTCATATCCACTTGCTTGCCTACTAAAAATACTTTCCCCGTCGATTTGTTGCCGTCTCCCTCAAATTGGATGGTTTGGCCAATTTTAAGTTTAGCGAGATCCCGTTCAAAAACCTTCAATTCCACATGCTTATGCGCAACGCCCACAATCTTAACCAAAACATCTGTTGGCGAAATGTATTTACCAATCGCCAAGGATTGATCTTGAATAAATCCATCGATTGGCGACTTCAGTGTCAAGTTTGAACTCATTTTCCCCTGCGCCAAAGCTTGCATGTCACATCCTAAAATTTCCAATTTCATCGCTAATGCACGCGAAATGGCCTGAAGATTTCCCAATTCAGCCTCCGCTTGTTGGTATTTTTTCTTAGACCCTACTTCCTCTTGTTGCAAAACCTGTTGGCGTGAACGTTCGTTCGTCAGCAAACTCATTTGACTTTGGGCTTGTAAGTATTCTTGCTGCATCTGTATATACTCCATACTTGTTATTGTGGCTAATACTTGACCCTTTGAGACCTGCTTACCCGGCAAAACTTCAATCGTAGACTTGATATAACCCGCAATAGGCATCGATACCGCAGCCAATGATATAGGAGGCACGTCGACCAAACCTGTACAGAATACACTTTCAGCCATTGATTTTTCCTCCAATGTACCAAATTCGATACCTGCATTTTGCTTTTGCTCGGCTGTCAATTTAATGGCAGTACTTACTGCGCTTGTTTCAGTGGCTTTTTCTTTTCCACAACTGGCCAACAAAATGACCAATGATAATGCGATTAACTTATTCATTTCCTAAGATGGTTTCAATTTGTACGATTGACTGATTATAAGCCAATACTTCTTGTAAATATTGTTCACGAATTTGCCAAGCCTGTTGCGTATTCTGCAACATCTCCACATATTCAATTTCGCCCTGTTGGTAACTTTTCAAGGCTGTTAATTCCAACCATGCCGCTTGCGCTAAGCCGGTTTGTTGGAAATAATTAATTCCATTCAAATGCTTTTCCAATTGAACGAACTGGCTAGACAATTCAGCACTAAGCTGTGAGATGCCTTGTTCTTTTTGACTCGCTAAATACAATTCATTGTTTTCAGCAGCTTTGATACGAGCTTTTTGTGCTTTGGCAAAAATGGGAATGGAGATCCCTGCTTGGATAAAATTTTGACCCGTATAATTTTCAATACTTTGCGTAACGGCCCCTACTCTAATGTCCGGCAAGAGCTTATGACGTTCTACATCTGTCAACAATTTTCCGTGCTGGATTTGCTCGTCAAACAACTGAATGGCCGGCATAGAGGCGATATCCTTCCCTTTCTGAAGCGTCATCGTAATTGCCTCATCCCCCTGAATTTCAAAAGGACTGGGATGATTGATCCAATAAGCTAGCTGAGCATAATTGGCCTTCATGTCCAAGCTTAACGCGGCTTGTTTTTGCTGAAATTCGCGTAAACGTGCCTCAGCAGCAACAAATTCAAGTTTCCCCGTTTCGCCCTCCTTGTACTTCAAGCTTGCAGCGCGTCGCATTTGGACATATAAACTATCTTGTTTTTTCAAGAACGTCGACTGCTTTTGTTGGACCAAAAGTTGGTAATAATACCATTTCACACTCGCAGCCACGAGGCTTTTCGTGATGGCCAAACGTTTCTCAGCAATCATTTTCTGTGAACTCAACGCTTTTACTTGGGCCTTCAATAAGGATGGCCAAGGAATACTTTGGTTGGCCACGACCGTGTAATCCTGACTAAAGTAGGTTTGCGTTTTGCCATATTGAAAATCAAGTGTCCCCTTGGGGAGCTCACGACCTGTGGCAATGAGTGCATCAGCCGTTTGAATCTCCAAACCTCCAGAGCGAATCAAACTGTTCTTTTGCAACGCCTCTGCTACACACTGATTCAAACTTAACTTAGGGGTTTGTGCTTGAGCGTTTGATAGGCCTAATCCTAAAAAGAATAAAACCAGTAAAGCACTTGTTGCTTTGCGTTCTTTTCTACCCATCAGAATCGAATAAACCACGGGTATCACAACCAAAGTTAAAAAAGTCGCCGTGATCAATCCACCAATTACAACAGTTGCCAAAGGTCTTTGCACCTCTGCACCCGGTGAAGTACTTAGGGCCATCGGCAAGAAACCTAGCGAGGCCACAGCTGCCGTCATAATGACTGGACGGAAACGCAAGGATAGGCCTTTTTGTAAACGCTCCTCGACGGATAAGCCTTCATTGGCCAACTGCTTAAAGAAGGATAATAGCACGATTCCATTCAGCACCGCGACGCCAAACAAAGCGATAAAACCAATGCCTGCAGAAACAGAGAAAGGCATTCCTCGCAACCATAATGCCCAAATTCCTCCGATAGCCGATAAAGGAATGGCTAAATAAATAATAGAGGCCTCTAAAAAGGATTGGAAGGTGAAAAACAAGAGTACGAAGATTAAGACCAAGGCAATAGGCACAACAAGGGCCAACCGAGATTTCGCGGCTTGTAAATTTTCAAAGGTTCCTCCATAGGTCACATAGTAACCCGCAGGCAATACCACTTTTTCTTTCATGACTTTTTGAATATCCGCCACGACACTTTCTACGTCGCGATTTCGAACATTGATACCAATCGTAATTCTGCGGTGAGTATCATCACGTGAAACTTCCACAGGTGCGTTTTCAAAATCAACCTCTGCTACTTCTTGCAAAGGAATCTGGCCTCCATTAGGTAGCTCAACATACAATTCGCGGAGATTTTGGATGTCTTGTCGGTGCAAGGAATCCATCCGTACAACCAAATCAAATCGCTTTTCTCCCTCCATCACAATTCCTGCCGTTTCACCTGCAAAAGTTGTTTTGATCAATTGGTTAATCGATTGAACATTCAGTCCATATTGGGCTAATTTGGTCCGATTAAATTTCACGACTAATTGAGGAATACCGTCAATCTGCTGCACTTTGATATCACCTACCCCATCAATTTTGCGAATGTGTCTTGCAGCCTCCGTGGCATGCTCGAACAACAATCCTAAATCTTCCCCGAAAATCTTAATGGCGATATCCGATTTAACCCCGGCAATTAATTCGTTAAAACGCATTTGAATCGGTTGGGTAAATTCGAAATTAACCTCTGGAAAAGCATTTAAGGCTTCATCCATTTTCGCTTCCAGCTCTTCAGGACTATGCGCTTTTTTCCATGCTGAAGGCTCGTTCAAAATGATTAACAAATCGCAGGCATTAATTCCCATGGGATCCGTAGGTATTTCAGATGCTCCAATACGCGAAACAACTTGTTTAATTTCATCGGGAAATTGCTTCATCAACAATTTCTGTGCTTCCGTGTTCACATGAATACTTTGACTCAAAGAGGCGTTGGTTGGTAATACAACCTCCACCGCAAAATCCCCTTCGTTCAATTCTGGAATAAATTCTCCACCTAATGTGCTAAATAAGCCCACACTTCCTACAAGAAGAACGGAAGAAAGTATTACGACGATTTTCGGTTTGCTCAATGCCCAATCCACCATCGGTTTATAGCAGCTAAACATCGCATTCATAATACGATCTGCAATCGTAACCTTGTGGTCAATCTTTTTGCTTAAAAATAAAGCAGATGCCATAGGCACGTAAGTTAAGGAAAGAATCAAAGCTCCTATAATGGCAAAACTCACCGTTTGCGCCATGGGTCTAAACATTTTTCCTTCAATCCCCCCCAAAGCCATGATTGGGAAATACACAATCAAAATGATGATGACGCCAAAAGCTGCCGACTGGAATATCGCTTTGGCTGAAATTCCCACCTCTTCATCCATCTCATGTTGCGAAAGGACTTCGCCTTTTTTGTGTGCATGAAGCCTGTGAATGATGGATTCCACAATGATGACGGCTCCATCTACAATCAATCCAAAATCGATGGCCCCTAAGCTCATTAAGTTGGCCGAAACCCCAAAAATATGCATCATCGCAAAAGCGAAAAGCAAACACAAGGGAATAACTGACGCCACAATTAGACCTGCACGTAAATTCCCAAGCAATAATACCAAGATGAAAACGACGATTAATCCCCCTTCGATTAGATTCTTTTCAACGGTGGAAATTGCTTTGCCGATTAGAACGCTACGATCCAAGAAAGGAACGATTTTAATTCCTTGCGGCATCGTTTTTTGAATTTCTTCCATTCGGACCTTTACATCCTGTACAACCTCATTCGCGCTGGCTCCTTTAAGCAGTAACATCACCGCACCTACCACTTCACCCTCTCCATTTCGTGTCATGGCACCGTAGCGAACCGCTTTGCCAAACTGAACCGTCGCAACATCCTTTACACGAATGGGCGTTCCGGCAGGGCCTCTTTGGTCTACCACGACATTTTCCACATCAGCTAGACTCGCGAGCATACCCTCCGTTCGGATGAAATACACATCGGTGCCTTTTTCGAGGTAACTACCTCCCGAATTGGAATTGTTGTTTTCTAAGGCAGTAAAGATTTGATTGACCGTCACATGCATGGCACGAAGTCTTTCGGGGTTAACCGCTACTTCGTATTGCTTCAAATTCCCTCCAAAAGAAGAAACTTCCACAACGCCAGGGATTCCCAATAATTGGCGTTTAACTATCCAATCTTGATAAGTACGCAAATCTGCAAGCGAATATTGATCTTTAAAAGCAGGATCAACTTCCAAGGTGTACTGGAAAAACTCTCCGAGGCCTGTTGTGATTGGGGCCATTTCGGGAACCCCAGCACCTTTCAGCAAATAGGGTTCGGCGCCTTTAAGTTTTTCAGAAACTTGTTGGCGCGCCACTTCCATGGCGACGGCATCATCAAATACCACAGTGATGATGGATAGACCCATGCGAGAAACAGACCGTATACCTTTGACATTGGGGATCGTTCGTAACGAAATCTCAAGCGGATAGGTGATGAACTTCTCCACTTCGGATGCTGCGAGTGCGGGAGACTGTGTGATGACCTGCACTTGATTCGAAGTGATGTCCGGAAGGGCATCGATAGGCAATTTGCTTAAGGAATAGCCTCCCCAAACAATAAGTCCTAAGACAAATAACCCGACAACTAATTTGTTGCGGATACTGAATGAAATAATGGAATTAATCATAGTGTATTATTACGTAAGAAAATTGAAAAACAATCTTCTTATACCCGGGGAGGGGCAATTAATACACGTTCTAATGAAAATTGATATTGATTTTCCCAAAACGTTCGCAAGCGTCGAATCGCCAATAAAACAAACGGAATGAGTAAAAGTAATTGGAAAACAGGAAGCACAAAACCTGCTGCACCTGAGAAATCAAAATGAGGCAAACTTGGGTGTTTGGTCGTTTTGTTGTGTTTGGAATCAGCGGCATAATGCATCCAAAGGAAATCGATGAAGCGGAAGGTAGCACCGGAGATTTTTTTGTGATCTTGAAAATGTTTGAGTAGTTCATTCGCTTTAAAAGATTGCTCTAAGCCTACTTTGGGAATAAGACTCCCAGAGAAGAAAAGCATGAACAAGAAAAAAGCGATTACATTTTTCATCTCTCAAATGTAGAAAAAATTCGAAATTTATTGGATATTTATGGGCTCAATTTATTTAAACAATTGAGAATAAGGCCAAACCCTCTTCTGGAGGGAGAAAATTATGGATGAAATTAATCTTTTGTGGCATCAATTAACAGATTCAGAAACAATCATTCGCTCTGGCCTTTTTGTTATCACCTGCATCGTTTTCGCTGAAAATGGCCTGTTTTTCGCCTTTTTCCTACCAGGGGACTACCTATTATTCCTCACAGGAGTATTTGGAGGAACTGGTGTATTGAAAGAACCTTTGACGACCATTTTATTAAGCATCTTTTTAGCTGCCGTTCTGGGATCCTTGCTTGGCTACCTTGTCGGGCGATTCTTTGGAAAATCCCTTCAGCGAAGGCCCGATAGCATTTTCTTCAAAAAGAAACATTTAGATTCGACCCGTGAGTTTTTCGAAAAATATGGTTTTATGGCCTTAGTCATCAGTCGATTTCTCCCAGTCGTTCGTACGTTTACGCCCATTTTAGCTGGAATTAGTCACATGGCTTGGTATAGTTTTATTCTGTTAAATCTCGTGGGAGGAGCGATGTGGGTTGGCTTATTGGTTGCTGGTGGTTATTACATGGGTCAAAACTTCCCTTGGATTATCAATTACGTCCAATACATCATTTTATTTTTCCTCGGAATCACGACATTTACCCTCATCAAGGGTTATCTGAAATTACGCAAATGATTGAGCAATTTGGATATGTAGCTGCTTTCCTCCTGGCAGGTATCGCCTTTTTGGGTTTGGTGCTAACGCTTGCGAGTTTTATTCGACCTAACCGACCGAATGTAGAAAAACTAAGTACTTACGAGTCCGGCGAAGAACCTGTAGGTAATGCAAATACGCGCTTCAATCCACGCTTTTACGTTATTGCACTCCTCTTTGTTCTATTCGAAGTTGAACTAATTTTCCTTTTCCCTTGGGCCGTTGTTTTCAGCAACAAAACACTGCGTGCCATTCCAAACTGGTCTGCTTATGCCTTGTGGGAAATGTTTTTGTTTGTAGGGATACTAAGCTTGGGCCTCGCATTTGCATGGCGTAGAGGATACTTGAATTGGGAGAAACCTGTACAAGAATTAAAGGATATCGAAAGTCCTGTTCCAGAAGATGCTTATCAGCGCTTCAAAAAGAATTAAAAGGCAGGATCTACGCTGTAAACCTTATTCCTAAATTTCAAGGCTAGCACTAACTCATGCGAACCCAAAGATGACTTCATCGGGCCATTGGAGTGTGTTTCATACGAATACGTCAGATTGACTTGTTGGCTTAAATGCATCCCAAACAGCAATCCAATTGCCTCCTTGTGTCGGTAAGTTACCCCCGTCCAAATCGCATCATTAAAGGTTATGCGCATATTGGCTTCCATCCCCAACGAAACGCCTTTCATATACTTTACCAATAGCGAAGGTGAGTAGGTCCAAAATTCACCAGAACGAATTTCCATTCCAGTTTGTAAAAATATATTGGGACTTGTGCTCCCTAGTAAAAGAGACTGATTATAGACCTTATAGGCATCTGCTTCTTCGGGGTAGAATTGTTTCCTCGTTAGCGTATCAGATCCATCACTCGTACGGAGGTAACTGAAACCATCAAAAATCAACTGATTAGCCGATAAGCCAATGTAAAATTTACGGTTGTAATATAAGGCACCTACATTGACCAAAGATTGACCTCCCGAAACCTGACCACTGGGAGTCAAGGCAGGTAAATTTTGGTCTTGATACATGATGAATGGGTCACCGGGATCTTTTACATTGAAACCAGACATATTCAAATTACGAAAATAATAGCCCGCTGTAGCACCCACAGCAACCTTGTTTTCACCACCTACAGATAGGTGATACGCATATGTAGCTGCTAGCGAAGTACTCGTCAGACCACCGATTTGATCTGAAAAGGCTTGAATACCAAGGCCTTGATGGAAGCCTGAACGTTTCGTTTTTTGACGTGTATAGGTAGGTGAAAAATTCCGACGAATCGTCTTCGACATAAAAGGCGTACGGCCGGAAGAGGTGCGATCCGACTTATCGATAGCAAAATTAGCCGTCACATAGGCCGTCTTATTCGTAGTATTTAGGCCTGTCCATTGGGTACGAAATCCAGATTTAATGTCGACATAATCCTCAAAACCCGCAAAGGCAGGATTGTAAACATATTTATTCATCATAAACTGCGTAAACTGAGGCGTTTGCTGCGCAAAGCCTACAAAAGTCAGCATGAAGAATAAAAGGAAAATTAAAAATCTCATTCGATTGGTATAGAACCACAAATTTCGCTTAAATATATTTAATTTCGTTCGAACTTTCCGGAAATCTATGGGGTTTTTACGGAATGGTGTCCAACATATAAGGCCAATGCAAACAAAAACCTATCCGCTCGATCAAATAAAAGGCTTCGGCAAACTGCTAAAAAATTATTTAGCGGGTGATTCAGCATTAAAATCCTTGTATGGAAATGCGCCTACCCTCGCTTCTTTCCAGACACAAATCGATTCCAAAAAATCAGTTAACAGATCGCTATTAGTTGAAGTTTTGACAGATCAATATCAAGGGCTATCCAATATCCCTAATATCAGTAGCTTAGCAGATTCAAACACGTTCACCGTTACCACGGGTCATCAGCTGAACTTATTCACGGGACCACTTTACGTGATTTTCAAAATCGTCTCTACGATAAATCTAGCGAGACAACTGAAAAAGGCCTATCCCAAATACAATTTCGTCCCTGTCTACTGGATGGCATCCGAAGATCACGACTGGGATGAAATCAACCATTTACACTTATTTGGCAAGAAAATCCAATGGGATACCGAACAAAAAGGGCCTGTAGGTCGCTTTGACATTTCAGGCTTGAGCAGTGTTTGGTCAGAATTGCCAAGCGGCATTCCTGTTTTCAAAGAAAGCTATGCTGATGCGAAAAACTTGGCTGATGCCGTTCGCAAATACATGCATGCGCTGTTTGGACAAGAAGGCTTGGTCTGTTTAGATGCGGATGATGCGCGCTTAAAAAGCAGTTTTATTCCGGTCATAGAGGCGGATATACTAGACAATAAACACCTTGCATGCGTTAATGCCAGCAATGATATCTTGACTAATTTGGGCTATAGTCCTCAAATTTATGCGCGTGAAATCAATTTCTTCTACATGCTTGATGGCATGCGGGAGCGGATTGAAAAACAGGGCGATGAATATAAAGTTCTTAATCAGTCCATTCGATTTAGCGCTGCTAGTTTGCAAGCAGAAATAAAAGCACATCCAGAACGCTTCAGTCCGAATGTTGCTTTGCGTCCTTTATACCAAGAAACTATTTTACCTAATCTAGCCTACTTGGGAGGCGCGGCAGAAGTGGCCTATTGGTTCCAATTGAAGGGCATTTTTGATTTGCATCAAACGCCATTCCCGATTTTATTGCCTCGTAATTTTGGTATCATCATTCCGCCTTTGGAAGCAGCCCGACTAGAAAAATTGGAATTAAGCATTCCGGATATTTTCCAGGATGAGCGTAGTTTGAGACAACAATTTGTCGACATGCACACCAAACATGCTTTAGACTTAGGAAGCGAACAAGAGCGCCTATCTAATCTGATGTCAAAAATTGCACAAAAAGCACAGGCCATCGACGAAACCTTAGAGGCCTCTGTTTTAGCCGAAGAGACACGTTGGCAAAAAGGGCTTGAGCGGCTAACCAAGAAAATGCGCAAGGCTGAAGAACGCAATCAAGCCGTAGGTTTAGGACAAATTCAAGCGATCAAAAATAAACTTTTCCCGGAAGGTAATTGGCAAGAACGACATACCAACTTCCTTGAGTTTTACCTCAACTATCCAAATCTGCTCGTAGATTTACTAGCTGTGCTGGATCCATTACAATTCGAATTATTCGTCATGTATTTACCTGAACAAGATGCCTGAAAAACTAAGTCCTGAGGCATTTTTAACGGCAGCGGATCAATATCCAATTTTAGATGTTCGTTCCCCTGGAGAATACCTGCGTGCACACATTCCTGGTGCCATTTCCTTTCCGATATTTGATGATGCAGAGAGAGCTCGCGTAGGTACAACCTACAAGCAAGTAAGTAAAGATGCCGCGATTGAGCTAGGACTGGAATTCGTAGGACCTAAAATGGCTCAATGGGTAAAGATGGCCAAGAAACTCGCAGTAGACAATACCATCCTCGTGCATTGCTGGCGGGGAGGGATGCGCTCTGGAAGCATGGCCTGGTTGTTTGAGACCGCTGGCTTAAAGGTCAAAATTCTTGTTGGCGGCTACAAAGCTTACCGTAATTATGTCCTAAGTGAGTTTGATCGCAAGATACCTTTCGTGGTTTTAGGTGGTAAAACAGGTAGTGGGAAGACGGACATTTTAATCGAGATGCAAAAGCGTGGTGCACAAGTCATCGATTTAGAAGGAATTGCCCATCACCGCGGTTCGGTATTTGGGCACTTAGGACTAGCGCCTCAGCCTACAAGCGAACATTTTGAAAACGAGGTTGTTGCACAGCTCCGACAAATGGACTACAGTAAGCCTATTTGGATAGAAGATGAAAGTAGGCACATAGGACAAGTATTTATGCCTTTGGGCTTGTACACACAGCTTCGTGCTGCACCGATTTTATTTTTGGATATCGCGGCGGAATACCGACTTCCCTATTTGGTTGAGGTCTATGCACATTATCCCAAAGAGGATCTTGCTCATGCGGTAGGGAAAATCAAAAAACGCCTTGGAGGCGATTTCTATAAAAGTGCTATCGAGGCCTTGGATGTAGATGATTTTACACAAGTAGCTGCGATTACCTTGAATTACTATGATAAAGCCTATGTGCATGGTTTACACCAAAGACAAGCAGAACAAATTCAAGAAATTGTCATCCATACATTAGAAACCAGCGTACAAACGGATGCTGTCATGGCACATCCAATTTGTCAAACCCGATTTTCGTAAAGCCTATGTTACCTGAAAAATTCTTAGCCGAAATCTTGGATCGTCATGTGAACACGGAATCATTCCCGGCGACTTCTGATATAAAAAAACTGTTCACAAAAATCGTATTAACCCTTTTCCCTGAGCAGGCACGTAAACAACTATGTCAAGCCGACGACCTGCGATTAGTCTGGGAATCCATTGAAAATGGATTGGAAAGTTTGCTGCATGACATGGCAGATAAATTAGTGGACACGCCCCAAAATATCACATCGAGGTACATGGAGCGCATTCCTGGGATTTATCAACTGCTCTTGACGGATGTTGAGGCCATGGTGAATGGGGATCCCGCGGCGACGACAGATTATGAAGTTATTCGTACATATCCGGGATTTTATGCCTTGGCATTTTATCGATTAGCGCATGGTTTACACGAGGAGAAAGTACCTTTAATTCCCCGGATTTTAACGGAATATGCCCATTCCAAAACAGGAATTGACATACATCCTGGCGCTCAAATAGGTCAATACTTTTTCATGGATCATGGAACGGGTATTGTGATTGGAGAAACATGTGTGATTGGTGAACGCGTAAAAATCTATCAAGGTGTAACGCTAGGCGCGCTTTCCGTAGACAAATCGATGGCATCAACGAAGCGTCATCCCAGCATTGAAAATGGAGTCGTTATTTATTCCGGCGCAACAATTCTTGGAGGAGATACAGTCGTTGGTGCAAACTCCATCATTGGCGGAAACGTGTGGTTGACACGCAGTGTGGCGGCCAACACGAAAATTTATCATCAGGAAAATCAAAAAATCATTCAAGAATAAGATGGCAGCTTTATTGGATTTAGTGGGCAATACGCCCCTCGTTGATTTGAATAAATTGCACAATAACCCCAAAGTACGCATTTTGGGCAAGTTGGAAGGCAACAATCCCGGTGGCTCGGTTAAAGATCGTGCTGCCAAAAACATGATTGAAGCCGCATTGCAACGGGGAGATATTAGACCTGGAATGCAATTAATCGAAGCAACTTCGGGTAATACGGGAATTGCATTGGCGATGATTGCCCGATTATATGATTTAGAAATCGAATTAGCCATGCCAGCTAATTCTACGCGGGAACGCGTGTTGACGATGGAAGCATTTGGGGCAAAGGTTACACTCACCGAGAGCATCGAATCTGCGCGTGATTACGCAGTTGAAAAAGCGGCTACAGGCAATTTCGTCTTGTTAAATCAGTTTGAAAATCCAGATAATTACTTGGCGCATTATAAAACGACAGGCCCAGAAATTTACCAAGATACCCAAGGTCAAGTCACTCATTTTGTCAGTTCGATGGGAACGACGGGGACGATCATGGGAACATCGATGTATCTAAAGGAGCAGAATCCTGCCATTCAAATTGTGGGCTGTCAGCCAACAGAAGGTTCGAAAATTCCTGGAATTCGTCGGTGGCCAGAGGCTTACCGACCGAAAATTTACCAACCGGAACGTGTAGATCGTATCATGGACATTTCGGAAGATGAGGCCACAGCTATGACCCGTCGGATGGCGAAGGTAGAAGGCGTTTTTGGAGGAATGAGTAGTGGCGGCGCCGTGGCAGCGAGTATTCGTTTAGCGAATGAAATAGAAGAAGGACTTATTGTCTGCATCATTTGCGACCGTGGGGATCGCTATTTGTCGAGCGGATTATTTGGGGAGTAACACACCCATTAATTGATAATGCGTCGGAGACATCCAGCGCATTTGTTGGGATCCATCAATTGAATACGTCTGCACACGCCCATCAACGAAGTTCATGTTCAATTTCTTATGCGTTTCGAAGAGAAAATTCTTTTCTTCGATTTCAATTTCAACCTTAGCCGGTCTGTCCAGCGCATCCAATTGAATATATAATTTCTTCACAGCTAGGTTTTCATTGGATTTTAGTGAATACCAAACAAAACCATCTTCAGATAGATTATCGTAGCTGGACGCTGCGGCCGGTTTATTCAAGTCGGCATGCAAAAACATCGCCCATTCTTGCTTCCAATCGATCGTTGCGAGCTGCTTTTCTTCCTTTTTCCCGTCTAATAAAATGGTCTTGTGAACCGATTGCGGATGTTGGCTGAGGGAATCGATTTGGGCAGTTAAGTATTTCTCCCAAGGATAAAAGACCGGCTTTGCACTTTCTTGTACAGCGGGCGCACAGGCTTGCAGGCAAGCTAAAAGAACGATAAGAAAGCTAAAGCGGAAAATCAACATACCCTAAAGGTAAAAAAAATCCTTGACGCTGGAAAACGTCAAGGATTACATGAACTAGACTCCGATCATTTCATCGATGGGAATACTGAGGACACGGGTTAGATGGTAGAGTTTTTGTGCATTTGGATAGTGTTTACCGGATTCCCAATAATTGTAAGCACTTTGACTGACTCCTACGGCAGAAGCAACTTGTTGTTGGGTCATCCGTTTGGATTGTCGGGATTTAATCAGAAGGACTGAAAAAAGGTGTTTTGTTTTCATGATGATTAGGGTTAGGTGAATTTTTCATGCGGGAATATTTAAAAATGCAGTAACATTCGCAATGCTTTTGCCTATATATTTCTTGATTTATCACTATTTCGGTTAATATATTTATGAAATGGCACATCATTTGACAAAAAGGAAACAAATTTTCCTTTTGAGAAAATACCCAAAAACAAAAAGCCCGAGACAAACTGCCTCGGGCTTTCTATCTATTAATTCAATCTTATAGATTTCCTTTTTTCAATTCACGTACAGCAAAGTCGGCAGCACGAGCCGTCATAGCCATATAAGTCAAGGAAGGATTCACACAAGAAGCAGATGCCATCGCAGCACCGTCAGTCATGAATACGTTTTTCACTTCGTGAACTTGATTGTGTTTATTCACAATCGAGTTCTTCACAGAAGTACCCATACGCGCAGTACCCATTTCGTGGATACCTAAACCGATGTGTGTAGTTTGGCTATTGTATGCGTTGATGTTTTTGAAACCAGCTGCTTCTAACATTTCAGCAGCATCGTTCATCATATCTTGACGCATTTTCAATTCGTTTTCTCCTAAGTTAGCCTCGAAAGAGAGTACAGGTAAACCCCACTTATCTTTTTGGTCGCTTAGTGTGAAACGGTTGTTTGGATCTGGTAAAATTTCACCGAATCCTCCAAAACCAACGGTCCATTGTCCTGGATGTGTTAAGCTTTCTTTGAATTGTGCACCAAAGCCATCTTGACCTACACCACGTCCCCAACCTTCACGGCTTGCTCCACCTTGGTAACCAAATCCACGAGAATATCCACGCTTATCTTTGCCCCAGTTACGGTAACGCGGGATGTATAATCCGTTTGGACGATTTCCGAACATGTAATCTTTCTCAAAGCCTTCTACGGTTGCCGAAGCACCTACTCCTAAATGGTGGTCCATGATGTTACGACCTAATTGGTCAGAATCATTACCCAAACCATTTTGGTAACGGTTAGATTTCGAGTTCATCATAATCGATGTAGATCCAATCGCACCCGCGTTCACAAAAATGATTTTCGCGAAATATTCTTTGGACTCTAAGGTATTTTGATCGATTACACGAACACCTTTCGCTTTTTGCGATTTCTCATCGTAGATAATTTCAGCTACGATTGCATTGTGTACCATTGTTAAACGACCTGTACGTTGTGCAGCTGGTAAAGTTGCCGACAAAGAGCTAAAATAAGCTCCATAAGGACATCCACGCATACATTTGTTCCGGTAGTTACAAGATGAACGACCTAAATCCGTATGTTGCTTGCCTGGTTTTGTTAAGTGCGCCACACGACCTACAGTCACAGGACGACCTAATTTTTTATCCACAGAATTTTTGAAGTGAACTTCCGGAGCAGTCATCTGCATCGCCGGCAAGAAATCTGAATCTGGCAATACGTCTAAGCCTTCTGCTTGACCTGAGATACCCGCAAATTTCTCTACGTAAGCATACCAAGGAGCCAAATCATCATAGCCGATTGGCCAAGGAGTACCGATACCTTCTTTTTCATTCGCTAAGAAATCTTCGCGATTCCAACGGTACGTTTGACGACCCCATAACAACGATTTACCTCCTGTGTGATAAGCACGGATCCAATCGAATCCACCTTTCTTCTCGATGTATGGATTTTGCTTGTCGTTTTCAAATAAGTAACGATGCTCTTCGCTAGGCGTATAACCCGTACGCATCCCTGCCCAATATTCCTCGGCAGCCATGTTAGTTGGCCGACCGCGGTGGTCGAACTCCCATGGATTTTTCATCGCAGTTTCGTAACCTTCGATGTGTTTGATCTCACGACCACGTTCCATCACGGCAACTTTTAAGCCTTTTTCTGTTAATTCTTTTGCAGCCCAACCACCCGAAATACCGGATCCAATGACGATAGCGTCAAACGTTTGGCTCTTGATTGCATCTATATTAAGATTCATTTCTCGTATGATTTGGGATTAATAAACAAATGATTTTTGATCAGGCTTCATGTTTGAAATGACTTCAAACTTGCCTGGAACTGGATGATATTCGAAAGAACCTTCGATGCCTTTTTCAGATGTGTAGTATCCTAACAAAGTCAATTCTTTCATCACGCGCCAGAATGGCACACCACCAGCACCTTCTAAAATATCCTTATCCACATTGTCTCCCACTTTCACTTTGCTCGCAGAATAGGATTTCATCAATTCTTTAGTATCTGCTTCTAACAAGGTTAACATGGCTACTTGCGCATCATGTGATTGGTCCAAAAACTTCGCTTTTGCTAAGTTATCAACTCCTTTTTTAAAGCTCACATGTTCTGGTTTTTTGTAGCAATCGTTCAACATCATTTCGATGAATGGAGGAACACCTGCATCAATGGCACCTGCGGTAGATGTTTTTGGAATAATGTGTTCAGCCACGGCAGCAACGATTTTGCGTTGGCTATCTGTCAAAGTGAAGGTACCCGCTTCCGCGATAATACCTGCTTTTTTTGCCTCCATAGCAAACAAGGTAGGGGCACTAAAAACACCTCCAACGAGCATCGCTATTCTCGAGACAGCATCTCTTCTGTTAAGCATAGTTTTATTGTTAAATTGTTCAGGTCGGTCGTCTTCTTTTTCACTCAAAAAGACAAGCAACAAATTTAATCAGAATCTTCGTTTTTCAAGGAATTATTTAGCTTTTTCTAACTTTAAAACTAAATCTATGCGGTAAGGAGGTAGATTTTTGACATCGATGTGAATGCCTTGTTTTTCTACAGTTCCTGCCAAAGTCTGCGTTTCCCCTAACATGCTCACGGGGCCTTTTTTGTAATTCCCTGGGATATAGATCGTTTCATCTTGTGGACGTTTTAACAAATGCACGTAAACATGTGTGTCTGTCTGAGTCGTAACTCCCCACATTTGTGGACTCAAAGGTCCCCCGCGCGTCCCATAAACGGATTCTCCGTGGCCTTTCAACCAGCGTCCTGCTACTGCCAAAGAATCTGAAAACTCGGGTTGAATTTCGCCTGAAGGCATCGGACCTACGTTCAATAACAAGTTGGCATTACGTCCCGCAGCCCCTACCAGCAAGTGAATAATTTGTTTTGGCGTCTTGAATTTCCGGTCGGTGATATTGAATCCCCAAGCTCCATTAATCGTCTCACAGGTTTCCAAAGGCAAGTTCGATGGATCTTGAAAGCTCATCCCCGCATGATTTTCGCCCGGTAAATCCCGCTCAAACATTTGGAAATCTTCCCCCGGAATCGGATCTAAATGGTGATTATTTCCTATCAAACATGCGGGCTGCAATTGATGAATTAAACTATAGATTTCATCGTATTTCCAGTCGATGCGCGATTTACGATCCGCACTTCCTTCTGTATTCGTTTGATCCCAATGGCCATCAAACCAAATGTTATGAATCTCCCCATAATTCGTTAACAATTCCGTTAGTTGGGCCTTCATAAATTTGAGGTAAGAGGCATAATCGCTTTTGCCATTCCGACCGCTTTTTTGACCCGTGCGACCTGTTTCCCAAGGATAATCTTCACGGTACCAGTCCAAAGTTGAGTAATACAAGCCTAATTTCATGTCGTGCTTTTTACACGCTGCGGCTAATTCCTTGAGCGCATCTCGCTGGAATGGGCTGTTGGTAATTTTCCAATCCGATTGTTTGGTATCCCAGTTTGAGAAACTATCGTGATGGCGCGTAATGAAAATCAAATATTTCATTCCCGCATTTTTGGCAGTTAGGACCCAATCTTCTGCATTGAATTTGCTCGGATGGAAGGCTGGTAAAAGGCGATTGTATTCATCTTTGCGAATGCCTTTGTTGTTCATGACCCACTCGCCATCGCCTAAAATACTGGACAAGCCCCAATGAATGAACATGCCATATTTCCGATCTTGAAAAGCTTGGCGTTCGGCTAAATTCGCTTCCGAGGGAGTGTATTGTTGGCTTATCGCCTGAAAACTGGCAAAAAGGGCGAGTAATAGGGTGATTTTCTTCATAGGTGTAGGTTTAGAATCAGCAAATTATCATTTTTTTGGATAGGTTTATCAGGAAGCAGATAGGATTTTTGGGAGATTTTTTTGTTTTTTGTACCGCTACTGCAGGTTCATATACCCCGGCAGCCTATCAGCTAAAAATTACACATGCAAGAAGCTTCTCCTATTTTCGACAATAATAAAATCCCCGTTAAAAAACTCTGGCAAGTCATCATTGCCTCCTCGGTGGGGACGGTAATTGAGTGGTACGATTTTTACATTTTTGGCAGTTTATCCGCGATTATTTCCCTTTCATTTTTCCCAAAAGACGATCCTACGGCGGCATTTTTATCGACACTCGCGGCATTCGGTGCGGGATTCGTGGCAAGACCTTTTGGTGGAATTTTGTTTGGCAGATTGGGTGACAAGATCGGTCGGAAATACACCTTTTTATTAACACTTCTATTGATGGGCGGTTCCACCTTCGCCATCGCCTTAATCCCATCGTATAGTGAGATTGGTCTCGTTGCTCCCGCGATTTTGTTGCTTTTGCGTATCATTCAAGGGCTCGCATTAGGTGGCGAATATGGCGGTGCGGCGACCTACGTAGCAGAATATGCGCCGGATGCCCAGCGGGGTAAGTACACAGCCTACATCCAAACTACAGCTACGATTGGATTTTTCGTTTCCATCGTTGTGATTTTGGTTTGCCAAAACCTGATGGGCGATGCCACTTTCAAAGACTGGGGCTGGCGTGTGCCTTTCGCCCTATCTGGAATTTTGGTGATTGTATCCTATTTCATTCGTCGGAACATGCACGAATCCCCGCTGTTTTCGAAATTGAAGCAAGAAGGCCGACTGTCCGAAAATCCACTGAAAGAAGCCTTTTCTACGAAAGCAAATCTCCGATTGATGTTGATTGCGATGTTTGGTGCGATTGTGGGACAAGGGGTTGTCTGGCATACAGGCCAATTTTATGCGCAGATATTTATCAACAAAATTCTAAAGGTTGATTTTACAACGACCAATTTGATCATTGCAGCATCCTTGGTTGTGGGAACGCCTATGTTTGTGGTTTTCGGAAGTTTATCGGATCGTGTGGGTCGCAAGAAAATCATGTTGGGCGGCATGGCCCTCGCAGCTATTTTCTATTATCCGCTCTTCGCATGGATGTCGGACATCGTCGATCAGGAAGGGACTTTGATCAACGACGCTTACCAATTAACGATGAAGGGGAAAATTGAATTAGCCTTCATTTGCACGTGCTTAGTGACCTTTGCTTCCATGGCCTATGGTCCCATCGCGGCTTTTTTGGTGGAATTATTCCCGACCAAAATACGCTATACCTCGCTGTCCGTACCCTATCACTTTGCAAACGGAATCTTTGGAGGATGCGCACCCTTTGTGGCTACATGGCTGGGAGCAGTGACCCATTCAAATTTCTCAGGGATTTTCTATCCGATTGCACTTTCGGCCTTGACGGTGATTGTGGGGGTAATTTATTTGCCGGAGACAAAGGGGAGAGCGTTAATGGATTAAAATATATGTAGAGACGCGATACTTCGCGTCTCTACATGTATTTATTTAAACGGGCAGCGCGCGCGTTTCTACTATAAATTCGGCGATTTGATTCGATTAATGAATACAGCTGCCAATACAATTGGCAAGGAGAATATCACAAATCGCATCGAAATGGATGCTCCAGAATCTGCCATCAAGCCAAATAAACTTGGTCCTAAAATCGCTCCAAAACGTCCCATGCCCATCGCTAATCCCACGCCCGTAGAGCGAATTTCCGAAGGATAAATGCGCGTGGAAGCAGGATACATGGAATTGAATCCACCCTGTACAAAAAAGCCAATGCCGAATGTCAAGGCAAACTTCAATAGAAAATCTTGGTCTAAGTTTCCGTAAAGGTTCAAGAGCACAAATGCGAGCAGAACATAAATCATGATCACGCGTTTGATGCCAATCCGACCAATCAAAATACCCATCACAAATACCCCCGAAAAAGCACCCAGGTTCATCGCCGTTCCGATGTAGGTAGCTAGTTCAAATGGCATACCCGTTTGTTTGGCAAGAATGGGAACCCAGCTCAACACGGTATAAAGGGTGATGAATCCAAAGAAAGTGGCCAACCATAAATAAATCGTGGATTGTCGGAATTCCGGCACAAAAAGATCCCGCCAGGAAGCACGCTTCACCTGCATTTTATCTCGGTTCAAATATGCCGGAGATTCTGGCAGGACAAAAAACACGGCTATAAACATCGTTAAGGAGAATATTCCCGCAGCCAAATAGGCAAAGCGCCAGCCGTACAAAGGCACAATCCACGCACTCGCAAAACCTGTTAAAATAGCCCCGAGTGGCCAACCGCCCTGCACAATCCCGACATTAAAATCACGCGTTTTATCTGTGGAGAACTCTGAGGCAACCGTTGCCAAATTGGGCAAAATTCCGCCGATACCTAAACCGGTCAGGGCCCGACAAACCAAAAGCAAAGCATAATTTGATGAAAAATAGGCCAGTAACATGCCCGAGCTGATCAGGAATAAGGAAATCAAAAATATCTTCCGCCGACCGATTTGGTCCCCATAAGGAGCTAAAATAAAACAGCCTGCTGTCATTCCACCTAAACCTGAACTGAAAATGTAGCCTAATTCAGCATTACTAAGTCCGAATTCCTTCATGATTTCAGCACCCGTAAAAGAGACCAACAGCACATCGATGCCATCATTAAAATTCAGCAAAAAGCATAAGGCAACGACTCCGATTTGGAGCCAAGACATCGAATTTTTCATTTGATTTGAACAACAATTTTTCCTGGGTGACCACTCGACGCTGCAATTAATCCCGCCTCCAAGTCCGCTAAAGGAATATATTTTGAAATAATTTGGCCTGGGTGAATTTCACCTGCCACAATAGATTGAATAACCGATTCAAAATCCTCCGGATGGTCATAGATTAAGGACCCCCGAATGGATATGCCCCGACGGACCAAGTCCAAAGGAGTAAAGCTTGCCGGCTTTTCCGACAAACCCAATAAAACGACACTTGCACCCCTTGGAACATCCGCACACAAGGCGGTGGTTGCCGCCGCAGAACCGGTACATTCAAAGGCAACGCGAACATCTGCCAACTGCCATTCACCCGTACGTGCACCCATAGAAACTGCTTTATCCAGCAAAACCGAATTCAATTCTCCTACATAAACAATGATGCCGCGCTGAATCGCTAAATGGGTAATCAACATCCCGATGGCCCCTAGGCCAAGGACATAAATCGTATCGCCAGCTTGCAAAGAAGCATGTTTAAGCGCATTAAAAGCAACGGCAGTAGGCTCAATGGTCACAGCATCCGTATCAGAAACTGTCTCAGGCAATGTATGCGCAAAGTCAGCCGGAATTAGTACATATTCCGCAAAACAACCGGGGGCATTTAAACCTATGGTTCGTTTATTCGGACAAACTGTCGCCTGGCCGCGTTCGCAGTAGACACAATTTCCACAAGGCGCATTGGGATCAACCACAACTCGCTCTCCGATTTCGCGCTGCACTCCTTCGCCCACAGCATCAATGTAGCCCCAGCCTTCATGGCCGATGATTGTAGGCTCCGGCAATGGTCGATGTCCACCAAAATAATGTACATCCGAACCACAAATTCCAACTTCCACTAAACGAATGCGCAATTGTCCCGGACCTGGCACCGGTATGGGCTCCTCACGAAAAGCAATGGATTTGGGCCCTGTTAAATAAGCAGCCCGCATTATAAAATCTGATTAAATTCGATGATTTCCCCTGATGGCCCTTTCACATTGAAAAAACGAGTTCCATTTTTCCAAAATTGAAGAAAAGTCGGCGTGGATTCTAAAATCTCAAAACCTGCTTTTTTCAAAGTATCAAACGCATGGTCGACATCAGCCACATCAATGGCGAAATGATCCACATGGCCATTTGACCTACCTTTGATCTCGGCTAATTGCTTCGCAGGCATTTGGTATAATTCGACAATGACCTCGTGATTTTTCATCATGACACAGGTGCCATATCCGCCATCAAACTCAAAAGGAGCCTCCATCACATTCTCAAAACCGAGGCGCTCATAAAATGGAATGGATACTTCTAGGTCATGTGCGGGGATACCAATGTGCTGGATCCGATGGATAAAATCAATCTTCATTTCCGTGTTATTATAGGTTCAAGAACCTAAAAATAGGAAATTTTAAGCTTATGGACGCGCATAGCCCAAATTAAGTAGGAATTTTGGTTGGTAATAACCTTGTAAACCCGAGACTGCCACTGAACCCGCCTCCGCTAAATCGATAAAACCATCCGTCGCCACATGCGATTCGTCCAGAAATGCACAGGCTAATTCGCCAATCACCAAATACGTTCCATTATGCTTAATCGGCATGATATCAACCAATTTCAAGCCCAATTGCACCGGACTTCCCGAAACGAAAGGGACCGAAAATTCCGGACGGACTTGCTCTGTCAAAGCAACGTGATCAAATTCAGATACACCTTCCGGATATTTGGCACTGGTCTGATGCGCCGCTTCGAATTGGTCAATACCCACATGGTTCATCGTAAAAAAACCTGTGGATTCTATGTTGGCTAATGTATGTGGCGTGGCCTCCTTTGGCCGATTGATAAAACCGATTAAAGCTGGATCAGCTCCTAAATGAACGATATTCGTAAATAAAGCAACGTTCGATAAGCCCGACTGATTTTGGGTAACGATCAAAGTCGCCGGTTTAAAACCGCCCAGACAGTTGACAAAATTCGCGCGCTGGTAGCGATCCATCGCTTGTAAATCCAAAGGAGTGTAACATTTCATGAAAAGCTAACTTACAAATTGTCGGATTGTTTAAACCTTAAATATGCGACCACGCTGATAAAAGAAGCGTAAAATCAAAAACCAAATAAGCAAGTACGTAAAAGCCCCGGCGAATGAAGCTAGAAAAGGATCCGAAATTCGAGATGCGAATAGGACATCTTGCAAATAAGCCGTCAGCCCCTTCCCTTCCACTTCTGGCATGTTTAAGGCACGCGGAATGATACCTGAAAAAAAGAAGACCAACATGGGATTTACCCCAAAAATCACAAAAGGTTTTGTCCAACTCGCGAATTGTCGCACGTCCACGATCCAATATAAAAGGCATAACAAAACGATTGCCCAACCGCCGGTATACAACACAAAAGAACTGGACCAAAGTGCTTTATTGATCGGGAAGCTAAGATCCCAAACAGCCCCCAAAACAATACAGAATAAACCAGCTATGGCTAATAGTCGCGTTTGCGAACGAAAATACAACCCCGCCAACATCCCTAAAATACCTGTTGTAAATGCTGGAATGGTACTTAATATCCCTTCGGGATCCCAGGTTTTTGTCACCGACCACAAATGCCCGGGCAATAAATAGTTGTCAACATACGCTGCTAAATTCTTCCCCTCCTGCAGACTCCCTGCCCCGATACCCGGAACGGGCATGTAGGTCATGAAGGCCCAATAAGTAATCAAAAAAAGCAAGGATAAAAGAACCAATCCACCCGTGGCAATTCGGCCATGTAACATGGCCAATAAAGCATAAACTAAGGCGATGCGCGGTAAAACACCCGGTAAACGAACGTGGGCAAAATCTTCAAACCCGCCAAAAGCGAGCAGGATTGCTAAAACAAAAAGCGCAAGAGAAACATGTAATTTTCGAGGATAATCCGCGAAAAACAAAATAGTTATGATTGATGTAGCTATCAATCGGACGACCATCAATGGGGCGCCCGACCAATCAGACACATGAATTTTGGAGAAAAAACTGAGAAACCAACCCAGTAATAGTAGACTTAAGGTCCTCGTTAAAATTTTAGAAAAGGGAATTGTACCCGATTGACTGACGGAAACCGATACCCCGACGATGAATAGAAAGAAGGGAAAAACCAGGTCCGTTGGCGTGCAGCCATTCCACGCCGCATGTTCCAAAGGCGCATAAATATGTCCCCAATCTCCCGGGTTATTAACTATCGTCATCATCATGACCGTGATTCCTCGAAAGACGTCTAGCGATACGATGCGGTTTTTTATTTCCATGTTCGAAAATTAGCCATTTTTATACTAAATCAATATTTAATTGTAATTTGAAGGCCAAATAATTGTCAACTCACATGCCGAAAATCATTGTCGTAGGAAGTTCAAACACCGACATGGTCATTCAGTCCGCTCGAATTCCAAGACCCGGCGAAACCATTTTGGGAGGTTCCTTTTTTATGAATCCGGGAGGAAAAGGTGCAAATCAGGCTGTAGCCGCTGCGCGCTTAGGCGGCCAAGTTCATTTTATCTGTAAAGTAGGACAAGATGTATTTGGAGATATGGCACGCAAACAGTTCAACACGGAAGGAATTCATACGGACTATGTCATTTCAGATCCTAATCTGCCTTCTGGAGTAGCGCTGATTAATGTAGATGCACAAGGCGAAAACAGTATTACCGTGGCTTCTGGAGCGAATGGAAACCTTGGTATCGTCGATATTGAACAAGCGGATGCACTTTTCGAAGCTGGTGACATCCTATTGATCCAATTAGAAATACCACTCGAAACGGTTTGGCACACGATTAAAAAAGCACATAACAAAGGAGTTAAAGTCATCCTGAATCCAGCGCCAGCCGCTGAAATTCCCGATGAAATATATCCCTACCTATTTGCGCTGACGCCAAACGAAACCGAAACGGAATTATTAACTGGCATCGAGGTGAATTCCTTAGGAAAAGCCCAAGAGGCCGCCACGATTTTATTGAACAAAGGCATAGCGCACATGCTCATCACGATGGGTTCACAAGGGGCCTATTACCAGTCGGCGGAAACCAAAAACTTCATCCCCACAAAACAAGTGCAGGCCGTAGACACGACCGCGGCGGGCGATTGCTTCAATGGGGCGCTGGCCGTTGCCTTAAGTAATCATTCCAATTGGGCCGATGCGATTCCCTTTGCCTGTGCTGCGGCAACTATTTCTGTCACGCGGCCAGGTGCTCAGGCATCGATGCCCTTATTAGCTGAACTATCATGAAAAAACTGATATTATTCTTGATCATTTCTTTGCAGGTCTTTGGCCAGCAAAAACAAAAAGTCATCTTTGATTGCGATTTGGGTGATGACATTGACGATGCCTATGCGCTGAGTTTATTGCTTACCATGCAGGATCGCTATGAAATTATGGGGATTACGACCTGTTATGGTCGAACAGAAGACCGTGCGCGACTGGCTCAAAAATTGTTGGCAGAAACCGGTCAAACCAAAATTCCGGTATACGTTGGGCGCAATACTTCAGGCCAAAATGAACGGGCCAATTGGTTTGCTGAGCAATTTTATTGGGCTGATGGCTTTAAACCTGCTCCGAAAGTTGCCCCCGTTTTCGCGAATCAATATCGGCAGACGATTGGCTTGAGTCCCTTGAAGCAAAAAGATCCTGATGCCGCAGAATTTATTCGAAGTACCTTGATGCAATATCCAGGGGAAGTAATCATTTTTTCCGTGGGACCTGTGACGAATTTCGCGGACATTATCGATCAAAATCCACAGGTTCTGAAAAAAGCCAAAGCGATTTATGCCATGTTTGGTTCTTTCCGATTAGGTTATTCAGCGAAAGCTCCGATCGATGCGGAATGGAATGTTGTGGTTGATATTCCTGCGGCGAAGAAATTTATTCATTCAGGGGCGAACATCATTTATGCGGGATTGGATGTGACGGCGATGGTGAAATTAGACCGCAATAATCGTGATAAAATTAACCAGCGACAATCCCCGTTAACGAATGCCTTAAGTGGATTGTATGTACTTTGGGGAAATGAAACGCCTACCCTTTTTGACCCGGTGGCCATCGGCATGGAAGCCTATCCGGCATTATTCCAAACAGAAAAGGTGCATATCGACGTGGATGACAAAGGCTTCACGCACATAATACCAGACAAAACACCCAATGCGGTAATCGGAACGAGCATCGATTCGGCCGGATTCATAGACCGCATCATGAAAAAATACCTCTATCAAAACCTACAACCCAAACGATGAAAAAGCTTTTCAGTTTAGTAACATTTTTGCTTTTTAGCCTAGTCACAATAGCGCAAACGCAGCTATTCAACATCACGCCGGCGGCCTTACAAAACAAAATCAAAGGCGGCTGGGCCGGCCAAACCATCGGGGTGACTTTTGGTGGGCCGATGGAATTCCGTTACAACGGAACGATGATTAATGCGTACCAACCGGTGCCGTGGTATGATGGTTATTTGAAAAAAACGATGCTTGAAAATCCAGGATTGTATGATGATTTGTACATGGATTTAACCTTTGTGGAGGTTTTTGAACGGGAAGGTTTACAAGCTCCCATCGCCTCACATGCGAAAGCTTATGCACAAGCGGGCTATGCGCTTTGGCATGCGAATCAAGCCGGCCGATACAATATCTTGAATGGAATCATGCCGCCTGCATCGGGACATTGGAAGAACAATCCGCACGCAGATTGTATCGATTACCAAATCGAATGTGACTTTGCGGGATTGATGTCACCTGCGATGCCGAATGCAGCTTCGCAAATCTCAGATCAAATCGGGCACATCATGAATTACGGTGATGGTTATTATGGAGGGGTGTACTTGGGTGCTTGCTATACCTTGGCCTTTGTTCATAATGATATCAATAAAATTGTCAATGAGGCATTAAAAACCATTCCAGCACAAAGTAATTATTACAAATGCATCTCCGACGTGATTCGTTGGCATAAACAGTACCCCAACGACTGGCGTAAAACTTGGCTCGAGGTTCAAAATAAATGGTCGGACGACATCGGTTGCCCGGACGGTGTTTTTGCTCCTTTCAACATCGATGCGACGGTGAATTCGGCCTATGTGGTAATTGGTTTATTGTATGGTCAGGGCGATTTTGGTAAGACCGTTGAAATCGCAACACGTTGTGGCCAGGATGCGGATTGCAATCCTTCTTCAGCTGCGGGGATTTTAGGAACGATGCTCGGCTATGACAAAATTCCAGCTTACTGGAAATTGGGTTTAAAGGAGGCGGAAGATATTAATTTCAAATACACGACAACCTCATTGAATAAAGTTTATGCAATCGGCTATCGTCATGCCTTGAAAAACATTGAAATACATGGCGGGAAAGTGGGTACTAATCTAATCCAAATTCCACTCGAAGCACCAAAGGCAGTTCGATTTGAGCAGAGTTTCACGGAAGTGTATCCGGTGGAACGCTTATGGGTAAACAAGCCGTTGAAAGATGAATATAGCTTCCAATTTGAGGGGACGGGATTTGTGGTGAAAGGAGATATGGCCAAATGGGCATCCTCAGATCCACATGCTTTTGACCTTGAAGTTTGGGTTGATGGAGCGTTGATGGAGCATGTGAAATTGCCGGTATCCTTTACGACCCGCCGACATGAAGTAACCTGGAAATACGATTTGGCCCATGGAAAACATGATGTCAAATTGAAATTATTGAACCCAACAGCCGGCTATGAGTGTAAATTAGCCGATATCTTGATTTATCAGGAGAAGGCCATTCGCGTGAATGATCAGAAAAATTATCGATTAGGAAATTTATAAACGACAAGCATATGTTCATCATTGAAACCTATTCAACAGCTGTTTTCCTTTGTGTCATAACCATGTTATGCTGGGGTTCTTGGGCGAATACGCAGAAATTAACGACATCCACCTGGCGATTCGAATTGTTTTATTGGGACTATTCCCTTGGGATATTATTGGCTTCATTGTTGCTCGCATTCACCTTAGGAAGTACAGGAACAATGGGGCGCGGTTTTTTAGCTGATGTTGCACAAGCAATGCCAGAACACATCCAATCCGCAATGATTGGCGGTGTGGTATTCAATGCGGCCAATATTTTATTGGTGGCCGCGATAGGCATCACAGGAATGGCGGTGGCATTTCCGGTGGGAATTGGAATCGCTTTGGTGCTTGGGGTATTGGTTAATTATTTAGATCAGCCGAGTGGCAATCCCTTGATTATTTTTGGTGGCGTGGGATTGATCACGTTGGCGATTATCTTGAATGCATGGGCTTATGGCAAACGCAGTTCGACGGGCATGTCGGTCAAAGGACTATTAATCGCGGTGGTCAGCGGCTGCATGATGGGTTTGTTTTATAAGTATGTTGCGAACTCGATGGTGCTTAATTTCAGTATGCCGGAAGCGGGAAAATTAACCCCGTATACCGCATTGGTATTTTTTGCGGTGGGGATTTTAGCGAGCTCTTTGGTGTTTAATACGATACAGATGTACCGACCGTTTCAGGGAGATGCGGTTGGTTTTGTGGATTATTTCAGAGGTAGCCTTAAAGATCATGCCGTGGGGATGCTGGGAGGCGCCATTTGGTTTATAGGTATGGCCTTCAGCATTATCGCCTCAGAAAAAGCGGGGACGGCGATTTCCTATGGACTCGGTCAAGGCGCCACGGTCGTTGCTGCTTTGTGGGGGATTTATATTTGGAAAGAATTTGACGGCAGTGATGCCAAAACCCAAGGAATGCTCAAGCTTATGTTGGCTTTATACATCCTCGGGGTAGGGCTGTTGATTTACGCGAAATAAGCGCTTATAATTTCACTTTTTTCCATTCGCCATTGATGAATACATCGACGGTGCCTCCTCCTGGTTTAACGAGGGTGTAGTTTTGGACTTTCCCGTTTGCCCATGTCATGTTAAGCGTGTAGCCTCCGCGGGTTTTCAGACCTTTGACTTCACCGGATGCCCAAGCTTTCGGTAAGGCAGGGAGCAAGTAAATTTTGGTTGCGGTAGACTGTACGAGCATTTCAGCTACGGCAGCGGCACCTCCGAAATTTCCGTCAATTTGGAATGGAGGATGCGCGTCAAAAAGATTCGGATAGGTTCCTCCGCCGCGTTGGTAATTAATTTTCACGCCGTCGGGCTCCACGTATTTCAATAATTCGCGATACATTTTGTAGGCATGATCTCCATCTTTGAGTCGAGCCCAAAGGTTAATACGCCAGCCTTTTGACCAACCCGTTGTTTCGTCTCCTTTAATTTCCAAGGTTTTCTTCGCAGCATTTGTCAATGCAGGCGTTTCTTCCACCGTCAAATGGTTACCTGGGAATAAGCCGTACAAATGACTTTGATGGCGGTGTTTGGGATCTTGATCTGGCCAATCGTGGTACCATTCTTGTAGATTGCCCAGTTTACCTATTTGGTAAGGATACAATTTCGCAAGGGCATCTTTCACTTGTGCCGTGAATTGAGGATCATTTTGCAAGACCTCTTGAGCAGCTACAATATCCAAAAACAATTCGCGAATCATGGCTAAATCCGCCGTTCCGCCATAAAGCGTTGAGCCGATATACCCTGTAGGTGTGATGAATTTATTCTCCGGAGAGGTAGACGGCGATGTGATGAGGTTTCCTTTGGCATCTTTAATCATAAAGGCCAAACAAAATTCTGCCGCACCTTTCATTAATGGATAGGCCTTGTTTTGCAAGAATGCCTTGTCCTGCGTGAACTGATAATGCTCCCAAAGGTGCGTAGATGCCCAAGTGGCGCCCATCGGCCAATTGGCCCAACTCGGCTCCCCATTCCCAAAATCACCCACGGGATTGCTCATCGCCCAGATGTCAGAATTGTGATGCGTAACCCAGCCGGGGGCATTGTAGAAGGTTTGGGCGCTGATTCGTCCAGTTTTTTCAAGGTTTTCAAGGAAGCCTAGGAAAGGAAGATGCATTTCGGAGAGGTTGGTGTTTTCGGCCAACCAGTAATTTTCCTCAGCATTGATGTTCATTGTATAATTACTGCTCCAAGGCGGTCGGATGTGTGGATTCCACAGCCCTTGCAGGTTCGCAGGTACTTTCGGCGTTCTTGAACTGCTGATAAGCAGGTAGCGGCCATACTGAAAATAAAGTGCTTCCAAATAAGGGTCAGACGCCCCTGTTGCATAGCGGCGTAAACGCTCGTCGGTAGGTAATTCAGGAGCTTCTTTCCCGCCCAAAGTCAGCGAAACCCGTTGGTAGAATTTCTGATAATCTGTCAAATGGCGCGCATAAAGCGATTTTAGTGGGATTAGACTAGCGTCTTGTAATTGTTTTTGAGCGAGCGAATCGTCGTTTTTCCCCTCGCGAGAAGGACTTTTGTCGAAACCATTAAAGCTTGTGGCCATGGAAACGAGGATCACGGCTTCGGTTCCGTTTGTCAACACGATGGATGAGTCGGTGCGTGTAACCTTCCCATCCGTGGATTGCAATAAAATATCCGTGGAAAAGCGCGTGCCTTTGTCTGCCAAAAACATGATGGGATTTCCTTCTTTCCTGACATAATTTGGATCCGCACGGACGGGTGCTGTTCCCTGCATGTGTAAATGATTGGTTGTGGAATGGACTTGAAATTTCAATTTAGAATCCATCCGAATCGCGAAAGACAAAGCACCTTTTTGTTCACTGCTGATATGAATAGCAAAGACTTTATCAGGATGCGAAACGAAATACTGTCGTTTTATGAGATTGCCATCCGCGCGATATTGGACTTTAGCGATGGCTTGATTGAGGTCGAGTTCGCGGTAGTATTGCGTGATCGTTTTTGTTGGGAAATCCAGGTACATCGTACCTAAAGGCGCATAGGATTCGGAGAATTTGCCTTGGATTTTTTTGACAAGGGAATCGGCAGCTTGGTAGTTTTCGGCATTGAGGGCTTCGCGCACAGCGGGTAGGTGCTTGTATGCCTCGGGATTCATGCGTGAGTTCATGGGTTCGCCGGACCAGAGCGTAAGATCATTGAGGTAAATCTGGTCGGTTTTTGTGCCGCCGAAGACCGTAGCTCCTTGGGTACCATTCCCCAGTACGAGCGTTTCTTCGAAATAGGTCGCGGGTTTGTCATACCAAAGTTTGAGGTTTTTCTGTGCAAACAGCGGTGTGCTTAAAAGAATCAAGAAGCAGATATTTTTCATCAGTTTTTTGCTGTGTATATATTATTTTTTTAACTCCTGCCAGGTTATCACGCACCTACAGGACTATACCTTGCATTTTCGCGAGGCCATTTTTGGCGACGGTCAGAGGATCTTGAGTATAAAGTGTTTTATTGAATAATTCCAGTGAAATCACTTCGGGTTGAAGGATTTGTAAAATTTGCGTAATAGGAGCTTCCCCATCACCGGCATAAATGCGGTCGGCATCTGTGATTTGTCCCGGAGCAATCGACTTCACATAATCATTCACGTGGAATACATCGACGGCATCAGGCCCGACAAGATGTAAGGCATCCACGGAAGATTCACCTTTATAAATATGAAAAACATCGAGTAATAACCGAGCATCGGGATGTCCGGATTCAGCAGCAACGAAAAGCACCTCAGAAACTTTGCTGAGGTTTTTGGAGTGACCCCACATTTCGAGGATGGGTTTAACGCCCATTTGAGCCCCTAATTCTAAAATAACCCGATAGCGTTCTGCGGCTTTATGCAAATCCAAACCTGCTTCTTTCGTGGCGCCCATGGGAGGAGCAGCTGTGCGTGGACAGCCGAGCTTGGCCAACATATCCATTTCACGTTTCATTTGTTCGAGGCCTTGGGTGCGGACTTTTTCGTCATCGACAATCCACTGCGCGAAACCAATGGCATTTTGGATTTTCATACCCAAATCATCTGCACGTTTCCGGGCTTCTTTTAAGGTTCCACCTGATTTTAGATAGGCATCCAGCGTGGGCATCCAAATCTCACAGGATCGAAAGCCGGCAGCTGCAGCAATTTCGATTTCGCGGATATAACCCAATTTTTGCCCCATGATGGTACTCATGTTTAGACAAAGTTCAGGTTTATATGATTTTTTGGCCATTCTTGGGGAATCCAGAGAAAGGGTTGACATGCCCGCTGCGATGCCGGAGGCTTTCAGCAGGGATCTTCTTGAGATAGTATTATTCATAGGTTTAGCGTAGGTAGTAAAAATAGTCATTTCCAGTAATTTTCTCGTAGGAGAGAAACATATTTGGATGAAAAGTTTATTTTTGACGTTAAATTAGCATAGCAAGAGCGGCAGATGAAAAAAATTTTACTTACTACAATTGCAATTATTCTCATTGCAACGGCTCTTAGAAATTTCACCCAACTAGCGAATAAATCCATTCCTTTAAATCCCATCGAAAAATCTGTTAAGTCGGTATTGGGCAAATTAAAGCACCCAACCAAATTGGCTTATTATTCAAATACAATCGAAGATGGACTATATTTTAGTACGCAGTTAGTTGTGGCCCCACACGTTCTGGTAAAATTTGGGAAAGAAGATACGGCATTGTTTGTCATTGATCGCACCAAAAGAGACACCCTATTTAATCCTCATCGCTTGGCATATCAAATCATTGATTCAGCACAATCTGAAAATGTCAAATCTTATTTATTAATTCGTCAAAGATGACCCTATTATTGATTCTGACTTTTTTAGCAAGTGTTTTGTTTTGGGAAAAACAAATTGGAGGCATTCCGCTGACAATTCGTATGATCATTTCAGCATCTATAACGATGGTGCTATTATCCTGTTTATATTTCATTTTTATCTGGACTCAAATTGATTTTCTTTGGGGATTATCAATAGCATTTGTTTTATTCTTATCCTATTTGATAAGAAAACGCAAAGAATTCAGCTTTTCAATTCAATTTCCAAATAGTCATTCAATACTTTGGGGTATCCTAATTAGTCTTGCGATTATCTATTACCAAAAATATGTAATTCCTTGGGGCGGGTGGGATGCTGTAGCAATTTGGAATTTGCATGCCAAGTTTTTGGCAGACAATAATCATTGGCATGACATGTTTCAACACCCCCTAGCATGGTCGCATCCTGATTATCCTTTATTTCTTCCATCTCTCATAGCCATGGGATGGAAAGCCTTAAATGAAATAAATTACATAGTACCCGTGGTACTCGGTGTGATACCACTTATCGGAATAATTTCAATCTTATTTTTCGCCTTCAATAACAAATTCATTGGAGTTATCGCTGCGTTTATTATTCTTTTCGACCATCACTTTATTGAGCAAGCTGCATCACAATATGCGGATACATGGCTTGCTTTTTTCATTTTGATGGCTGTTTATTTGATTAGCCAACTTCCCAAATATCCGCAATTGGCATGGGTTTTAGGTTTGCTTGTAACTACTTGTGGCTGGATTAAAAATGAAGGATTATTGTTTTTTATTTTGGCAAGCGGAATCGCGCTTATTGCATTAAAAAATGAACGAAAAGCGTGTTTCCAATATTTAATTAGTTGCAGTCCAGTACTCCTGGTTTTAGTTATGTTTAAAATTACTTGGAGCCCAACTAATGACATGGTAAGTGAGACAAATACCAGTATTTATACAAAACTCGGTTCTTGGGATCGCTACGAATTAATCTTACAGTTCTTAAAAAAAACAATTTTAGATGATTTTCCATTTATCCCAGGATTAATCATTTTCGGTATCTTTTTAATCAAAAAAACGTCACCGATCATTCTATTAATTGGATTATTAATTGTGCTAATGTTCGGCATTTATTTGGGGATTTATGTCATTACACCCAAGGATTTAGCTTGGCATTTGAGTACTTCGTTTTACCGACTCATGCACCAAATCTATCCTAGCTTTTTACTTTGCTATTTTTTAGCTGTTGAACAAAATACGAAAGTCTACCTATCCGAAAACTAATTTAAAGACTCAAAATAGCGCTTTTTTGCCTATATTGCGATGCTTTACAACTTGAACTATCAACTGCTCATTTATGACTTTCAAGAAACTATCCATTGTCATTCCTGCCTATAATGAAGGCCCTACGATCCATTTAATATTAGAAAAAATTGATGCTGTAAAGGTCATTCAAGACCTAGAAAAGGAAATAATTGTGGTAGATGATTGTAGTTCTGATAATACCGTTGAACGATTGCAAGCATACTCGCAAAGTCATGCACATCAAAAAATTCAATTGATTCAACATAATAAAAATCAAGGGAAGGGCGCAGCATTACACACGGGAATTAAACATGCTACAGGTGACATTGTCGTGATTCAAGATGCGGATTTGGAATATGACCCACAAGAATATAACATTTTAGTAAAACCAATTTTAGATAATTTTGCAGATGTCGTTTATGGCAGCCGATTTATAGGAGGGAAGCCGCATCGAATCTTATTTTTTTGGCATAGTATCGGAAACAAGATTCTCACATTCTTGAGCAATGCAATGACAAATTTAAATTTGACCGACATGGAAACCTGTTACAAGGTTTTCCGCAGGGAGATTATCCAGTCCTTGGATTTGAAAGAAAAACGATTTGGGTTTGAACCAGAAGTAACTTCTAAAGTCGCGCGAATTAAAGGAATTCGAATTTATGAAGTTGGCATCAGCTATTTTGGCAGAACATTTGAAGAAGGAAAGAAAATCGGCTGGCGTGATGGCTTCCGCGCCATATACTGCATATTAAAATACCGCTAATTTTTTCTTTGGTATATCTTAAATCCAGGTGCAAGTTGAGCTACAAAATAATTTGCATCAACATAGCGGGTGAATTCCGTATTTTTAATTTTGCTTAATAAAGCTTCAGAATCGACAATATAAAATGGAGGCGTTTTACGCAAATCTTCCATTAGATTGGCTTCTTCGTGATTGAAAAACTCCCTGTTTTTATTTTCATAGGTCAACTTATACCAAAAGAAATTGGCTGAACGATAAACTGGATAATAAGATCTACCTAATTCATAATATACCATTTGAGCATTAAACCATCCTAAATATAGAATCGTATTTTTGCTTTGGATATGATGAGATTTCAACCAATTCGTCAACTGATTATCGACTTGAAAACCTTTGGGATAGCCTAATTGATATTTGGCACGATCCAACGGTTTAGCGGTTAATAAATGAAGCGATTTACCGAGATAATTGTAATTGAGGCCAATAAGAAAGCACATAAAAATTCCAATGGAATACAAAGACTTCCTTTGTCCAGATAGTTCTTTACAAATACAATAATATAATTCTGAAAAAAATATGGCCATTGGAAAAAACGAAACAATAAAATAGTGGCCAAAATTATTTTTTGAAAATAGGATTGTAATAAGACTCACCATAAAAAGGCTAGCAGTAAGAAATATGCGACTAGTAAAAAATTGAACCAAAATGTCGCTTTGGTAGATGCGCTTAAAATAAACAAATATGAGTGTAATTACGCTAGCAACTAATGCAAGTGAGTTATACCGAAATTGATGAAAAAAGCTGCTAATAATTCTTTTGGCAACAAGGAACCAATCTATTTGCTCTCCCGAAATATTCGACTGATACATTATATTTTTTTCGATATAAATATAAATCGCCTCAGTTAGCGTATTGGTTACCAATAGATATGCCAAAATTGTAGCGAACAAAAAAACTACGAAACCTAGGTAGAGAAAAAGCAAATTAAATGAACGATTGAAAGCCAGTTTTATCAACATGGCCAGGCCAAAAAATAGCACGAAAAAAACAACTTGAATTTTAACAAAAAGGAATAAAACGAGCATTAGAGAGAATGCCAATACCGTTATTCTCCTCAGATTAATTACCAATAACTTATATAGCAATGCTGTAAAAAACAGAATTTGGAATTCGGTATTATAGCAAAATAAATCCTCGAAATACCATTCGAATTGTTGGAAATTAATGGATAACAAGGTCGTAAAAAATGCTAGACCTGCGTAATTTAAATAATTTCTTTTGCCCCAAAACAATAAAGCCATTGTGGGGACAATCAAGAAAAAAAAGCAAAAAAACCGCAAATGAATCGTTTGGGGCTCAGAAACAAAAAGATTAATCAGAGACAAAAAATAAACGGATACAGGTCCGGATGTATGCGCTTCAAAGCCAACAAATGGGCGAGGATCTATTTGCGTTCGATGTATCCCATAGAGCCATTCTAGCTCATCATGATTGAGGACATTGTAATTAAAGGAAACTAGCCTAACGCTAAACAATAAAAGAATGGATAATCCAAACCATATATATGGAAGCGATACTGTAAACTTTTTAAACATGGGAATTATTTTAATGAATCAAGCGATTCAATTCCGAATTTTTTTCAATTTTCTTACCCTTTAAAATAACAGTATCACGAATAAATTTTGGTCTATTTTTAGACTCGTCCAGAACTTTTGCTAAATATTCACCGATGATGGACATCGCCAACAATTGGAGTCCCCCAAAAAACAAAATCAACACGATAATGGTTGAAATGCCATGCGGAATATCGGGGTGAACGAATTTCATAAACGTTTGAATACCAATCGCGATAATTGACAAAATTGTCAATCCCATGCCACCGTAGCTCATGATTTCCAATGGAGCATAACTAAATGAAAAAATTCCTTTTTTAGCCCACCATATATTTTTCCAAATATTGTTTGTTGTTACTCCATATGCCCGCTCTGGCCGTACATAATCAACGCCAATTTGTTTGAATCCTAGCCATGCTCGAAGACCCCGCAAAAACTGCTCCTTTTCAGGTAGAGCAATTAGGTGTTCTACAACTTTACGGTCTATCAGCGAAAAATCACCTGCATCTTTAGGAATCGTTATGTAGGACATGCGGCTAAATACTTTATAAAATGCTTTGTAGGCAAAATTCATAAATATTGAAGCTTCGCGCTTAATTCTCCTTCCGAATACGACCTCGTAACCAGCACGCCATTGAACTACAAAATCTTCGATTAGTTCAGGTGGATCTTGTAAATCCCCATCCATCAATACGACAGCATCTCCCGTTGAAATCTCCATACCACTAGAAAATGCTGCCTGAGAACCAAAATTACGAGAATGCTTAATAGCAATGACGTTGGCATCTTTGGCACAAATTTCCTCCAATACTTGCTGAGTGTTATCTGGCGAATTGTCGTTAACAAATATAATTTCGTAATTACAACCAATCTTGCTGTAGGTCTTTATTAATCGATTATACATATCAGGAATTGCTTGAGCATCTTTATAACAAGCAATGATTGCTGATATCGTCAATAATTTTTGGGGTTCATGAAATGCAGGTAAAATAGCTTGCTCATATTGGTTTTTCACTTGCCAATCAGCATATTTTGAAATACCCTCTTTTAGCGAGATTTCTGGTTTCCAACCGAAATCTTTTAATGCCCGAGTATGATTCCCTACCCATTCTTTTGTGTCCCAATTTCGGGCTTCCATATTTCCCCAATTGGGTTTGTCTGCTATTCCAAACTGTTCTTGAGCGATTTCAGTCAATTCCAATAAAGTTGTTTTGATACCAGAACCAATATTATACGAATTTCCTGCAATTGTTGGGTTAACATTTAGAGCCGCCTTGATAAACGCATGCACACAATCAAGTACATATACAAAATCTCGGGTTGTTTCAGGGCTAACCAAAGGCGGATATTCACCCTTTCTACCAAGCTCAACAATCCTAGGAACTAAACGATCAGGTTCCTCCCAAGGCCCATAAATCGAATAAAGCCGGAAATTCAAGCAGGGTACTTTTAAAAATTTACCGTAATAGTTAATTAAATAGGAACTAGAAATTTTGGAAACGGCATAATGTGAATTTGGAATAAGCGCACTATCCTCATCGGGATTTGTACAGTTTAACCCATATTCTGAACTACTGCCTGCATGAATATAAGCGCGAATATTTTGGCAGGCGTCCAATATGTTTAACGTACCAATAAAATTGGTTTGATAAGTTAATGTATGGTTCGTTTGTTTTGAATATGCGCCATAGGCAGATAAATTAAAAACAGTTTTGGGTTGATATAACTCAAAAATTGTTTCAATCGAACTTCTATAATTAATATCGCAATATAAAAGATGTGCATCATCAACTTGCATTAATTTCAATCTCCATGCCGACTTCGGATTGTGGGAGATTGCATATACATCTGAACGATAAGTACGTAATGTCTCAACTACATTGGCTCCGATAAAGCCACTGGCACCAAAAACAAAAATAGGGCCTTCAAGTTGTAATATGTCGCTTTCTATACTCAATGTAATTTGTGTTAATTGTTTGCTAGATAATTTTGAATACTCTCAACATCCAACCCAGATTCTTTCCAATGAAAATCTTGACTACCATATGTTTTTGAAGGATATCCTTTTGCATTAAACGCTTCAAATTGATTCAGCCTTAATTTTTCGCGGGTTAATCGCATTAATAAATGTTCTGCAAGCCCACCACGTTCTGTATGTTCCTCGATGACCAATACATTTTGAGTTGATTCAATACTATTTTTTAGTTCTGGCGTAAAATCCAAAATTGGCAACGTCAACATAGAAAATAAGTCAACATCCTCAACGCCTTCTAATGCCTTGATGGCATTTTTAACAACAGGTCCTTGCGTAATTATAGTTAACCTCGGCTTCTTCGTTGATTTTATAACTTGATTGATTAAACCAATTTTTACTGGCTGAGGATAAGAAACACCCAAACCTAATCGTAAATAGGCTGGACCTTTACGTGTTACAATTTGATCCAAACAATATTCTACATCTTCTGAGAATGCAGGAACCCAACATACCATATTGGGAAGTGGACTTAAACAAGCAAGATCTTCATTGGCATGATGCGTCGCACCCATGATACCATATCCATAACCGCCTCCGTTCCCAACGATGCAAACAGCGTGATTATGTATACAAACATCCAACCGGATTTGCTCCAAAGTACGATAAACAGCAAATGGCGCTATACTATATACGAAACTTGGATGACCCTCATAGGCTAAGCCTGAAGCTAATCCAACCATATTTTGTTCTGCAACCCCTGCGTTGATAAATCGATCTGAGTACTTCGATTGAATTTCCTCTAAGGCGTTATAACCTAAATCGCCCGTTAGAAAAACGAGTTTATCATCCGATTCAAAAAGTTGGCCAATTTTAGCAGCAAATTCTTTACGCATAATAAACCTTTTCTAATGATAACATTGCATTTTCATATTGCTCCTCATTCATCGGCAAATAATGCCATTCCATCTTATTTTCCATGTAATCAACGCCTTTCCCTTTAATTGTATTTGCAATAATTACGTGGGGTGAACCTAGATTTTCTTGCTTACATCGCTGAATACTTTTTTCAAGCGCCTTTAAGTCATGGCCATCTACTTCTTGTACATTGAATCCGATGGCTTGCCATTTTTCAGCCGCCGCGGTATCCCCTAAAACACTGTCTGTTCCACCAAAACCTTGCAATCGGTTTCGATCAATGATTACGATCAAATTATCTAAGCGATTAGCAACAGCGAAATGTGCTGCTTCCCAAGTTGTTCCTTCGTTAGTCTCGCCATCCGACATTAGAACATATACAAAGTCTGAATCTCGATTAATTTTTTTGGCCTTAGCCATCCCAGAGGCAATTGGAAATCCGTGCCCCAATGACCCTAACGCAAATGGAATATTTGTAAAAGAATTAGCAGATGGGTGGGCTGAGAGTTTAGTGCCATTTTGGTAAAAAGTTGTCAACATGTTGTCTGAAATCTCGCCAATATGATTTAACATCACATAAAGTGCTCCCGCTGCGTGACCTTTGGATAGAATAACCCGTTCATCCTCCTTTTTTTGGCCAAATAAAGCAATCAATAAATCCAAACAACTTAGCGAACAAGCGATATGGCCACATTTTGCGTCAAAATATAATTTCAATAGCTTGCGCCTTAACTCTAATTGCTTCATGCTAGATTAAAAATCTTAAAATAATTTACAAACTTAATGATTTTACATGTTAATCTGATTGTGGAAATAGCGAATGCCCCTTTAATGCCAGATTGAAAACAAACTATTTATTTAACGGCTGTTTATTTTTCATTACTAGCCCTACTTTGATAAAACCTACATTTATTACTCCAAATACTTTGCACAAAGCGTCTTAATTTTTACTGTTCGAATTAGACCATCAACATTTTGAAATTTATTTTTCAATCTTTGTATGAATAAATAGGAAGCGTATTTCCCTCATCCCAGTTAAGCCAAAATACATAAATCATGACTTCTATTAAAGACGAAAGAGGATATAATCAAATTTTCAATGATAGCTTAGCATCTCGCATTCGTAAGAATAGAAGATTTGACTACATGATATCCAAAATGGATGTGAGCAAACCAAATCTTTCCGTCCTAGAGATTGGCTGTGGAACAGGAGAAGGGATTGCCTATATTGTTGAAAAAACAAATTGCAAGGGTACGGGGCTCGACTTATCTGAAAAATTCCTTCAAATGGCTTCTGAAAAATACACGTCACCCAACTTAACTTATGTAAAGGCTAACTTTAATGACCAGCAGGTAATAAATCAATCGCTAAATAATGAAAAATTTGATTACATCGTAGGGAATGGCATATTACACCATCTCTATTATAATCTTGAAGAATCATTAATCAATTTGAAAAAATTATTAAAGCCAAATGGAAAAATCGTATTCATTGAGCCTAATTTATACAATCCTTATGTTGCCGCAATTTTTTCTATCCCCTACCTACGCGAAAAAACATTCTTAGAACCCGATGAAATGGCTTTCACACGTGGCTTTATTAAAGAGAAATGCAAGAGAGCTGGATTCAAGAATATACAAGTTGAAATCAAGGATTTCCTTTTACCAAACACCTCCGACCGTTTAATAAAACCTCTTATTATTTTGGGGGACATTTTAGAAAAAACACCACTTACCTTAATCGCTCAGTCACTTTTTATAACGGCGGAATAATTCTTGAACTTCTGAAAAACAACAAAGCCCATCCTGCATATGCAAGAAGGGCTTTATTATTTTTAACGTGGTGGTAGATCCCGGACTCGAACCGGGGACACACGGATTTTCAGTCCGATGCTCTACCAACTGAGCTAATCCACCTCGTTGTCCCATTCGTTATGGGACTGCAAAAATAGAACTAATTTTAATTATTCACAATATTCGATTAAAAAAGAAAGAAAAAAACTGTAGCGAGTGCTTTACCACATAATAAAATTAGTTGCAAGATTAACCATTAATAGGTTATTTGCAGAACTATGCTGACGCTATTAATTTTCTCATCCCTCTTCTTACACAAGCCTCTTGTGAAAGATTCTACCTTTAAAACTCAGGTTGAAATTCGTGGAAGCTTTGCAGCTTCTGGCAATATGCCCTTATGGCAAAGAAGTCTTCAATATGGCCAAATGCCCTTACAGGCAAATACAGTTGTAGGAATTATTAAACATGAGAAAACAGATAATCTAAAAAATAATGTAGGTTGGAAATATGGTATTGAAGCGACAGCTTGGGGTGGGAAAGCAAATGACTTAATGTTGACACAAGCTTATGTCAGCGGTCGTTTCAAAAAATGGGAACTTTGGGCAGGTCGCAGAAAAGAAGTTTACGGTATCGGCGACACAAGTAATACAAGTGGATTCTATGCATGGTCAGGTAATGCAATCCCAACACCTAAAATTCAATTAGGAACTCGAGACTATATTAATTTTTTTAATGATTGGCTTGGAGTTCACATGACCTACTCGCATGGTTGGCTCGACAATCAAGGCTCTGTCATTAACAGCTATTTACATCAAAAAACACTTTATGGGCGGATTGGAAAACCCAATAGTCTATTCTCACTATTTGGTGGCTTAAACCACAACGCAACCTGGGGAGGAGAAAGCAAGGTTAAAACGGGGGGGATTTTTGACACATACCCAGGTGGCCTAAATACCTATTTCTATGTAGTAACATTATTGAAAGATAGAAATGTTGTCAAAATAGATACGAATTCTACCTGGGATGACACCAATGGATTTTATGGAAATCATCTTGGTTCATTTGATATGGCTATTAAATACCAACCACAGTGGGGTGAAGTTTTACTTTACAAACAAACAGCTTACGAAACTGGAAGGGCATTGTCATTGGCGCAATTCAACGACGGCCTAGTTGGCCTTTCTGTTAAACTAAAAAAACACAGATTGATAAATGCCATTACAGTAGAATACCTTTACACGGCTAATCAAGGCAATTTCATTTCCGGTTTTGCGCAATTATTTAAAATAAGAGATCCCCATTTGGTAGAAATAGAAAACTATTACAATAATACCCGTGGCGGATGGCAATATATGGGTAAAGGAATTGGCTCCCCGCTCATTATCATTGACCGAGAGAGTAGCCAAGGAGGTGGGAATTATTTTACATTGAATGCGGTAAAATCCTATTACGCTGGAATTAAAGGGGTGCTCCCTGGCGATGTAAACTATCACCTTCGATTTTCTCAGTCTTACTATGCAGCTCCTAGAAACCATTTAAAACCTCGGCTACAAGCAGATGATTTTATTCCTCAACTCGCTTGGGGAATAAATTTAGAAAAAACGATTTCTTCATCATTCACAGCACATGCAAATATAGCTGGTGACCAAGGTGAGAGATCTCCCAATACCCTAGGCGGCTTAGTCGGAATAAAATATCGCTTACCTTAATTTCTCATCGGGATTTTGTAATTTTAAATTCTGCCTGAATTGAAGGGCAAATGCTATGATCCTACGAACCGAAAATCTGGTTAAAAAATACGGCCAACGCATGGTTAATGACCATATTTCCTACCAAGTAGCCCAGGGGGAAATTGTTGGACTATTAGGTCCGAACGGCGCCGGAAAAACAACTTCTTTTTACATTGCTACAGGCCTCGTAAAGCCCAATGAAGGCAAAGTATTTTTAGATGATCTCGATGTAACCGACTTGCCTATGTACAAGCGTGCGCGCTTGGGAGTAGGTTATTTGGCGCAAGAAGCATCGGTTTTCCGCACCTTGACCGTGGAGGAAAACATCTTAGCCGTTCTAGAACTAACGGATTTATCCAAAGCAGAACAAAAAGAGAAAACAGAAAGCCTTTTAGAAGAATTTTCATTGACCCATGTGCGTAAAAGCTTAGGCCAAGTGCTATCGGGTGGCGAACGCCGGAGAACCGAAATTGCCCGTGCATTGGCTGTTGACCCCAAATTCATCTTATTAGATGAGCCTTTTGCCGGCGTAGACCCAATTGCCGTAGAGGAAATCCAAAGTATTGTGGCCAAATTAAAATACCGCAACATCGGTATCCTAATCACAGACCACAATGTAGATGAAACTTTATCCATCACGGATCGTGCCTACCTGCTTTTTGAAGGAAAAATCTTAAAAGCAGGAACTCCGCAAGAACTCGCTGATGATGAGCAAGTTAGACGACTATATCTCGGTAAGAATTTTGAGTTGAAAAAGAAATAAGCATGAGAAAAGAAACCCTTGCCATTCATGCAACCCATTTGCAGGATGAAACGGCCGCTTCTATTGCGCCACCGGTATTTTTGACAACGACTTTTGAGCGTTCTGAGGACGGTTCTTATCCCAAAGGGCATATGTATTCCCGCAATTCAAATCCGAATCGCGATGTATTAGAAAAAGGCCTAGCCCAGTTAGAAGGAGGGGAAATTGCATTTGTTTTCGGCTCAGGACTTGCTGCTGTTTCGGCTGTTTTTCAATGCATGAAATCAGGCGACCACGTATTAATGCCTACCGTAGGCTATTATGCTAGCTATAAATTAGCCGAAGAAATCATGGGGCCATGGGGCTTGCAGGTTTCACAAGTGGACATGAGTGATCTTGCTGCCATTGAAGCTGCCATCCGCCCAGAAACAAAATTAATTTGGGTGGAAACACCAGCAAACCCTTTGTTGAGCTTAAGTGACATCGAAGCGATTTGTAACATTGCACATACGCGCAATATTTTGGTAGGAGTTGACAATACGTTGACAAGCCCCATTTTACAGAATCCCATTCAATTTGGTGCAGACATCGTGATGCACGCAACCACCAAATACATCGGCGGACATTCTGATGTGTTAGGCGGGGCCGTTATTTTTAAAGAGCTTTCAGCATGGACTGAGCGTGTCAAACGTGTTCAAATTTTGATGGGCGCCACGCAAAATCCATTAGATTGCTATTTACTAGCCCGTGGACTTAAAACATTGCCCTTGCGCATGCGGGAACACAGTAAAAATGCGCTAGAATTAGCGACACGTTTGGAAAAACACCCCGGCATTGAACAAGTGCATTATCCAGGATTGCCCTCGAATCCCAATTATGCTTTGGCGATTAAACAAATGCCCAATGGCCAAAGTGGAATGATTTCCATCCAGATCAAAGGCGATGAAACTAAGGCAAGAAAGGTGGCGAATCGATTGCAATTATTCCAACAAGCAACCAGCCTAGGTGGTGTGGAGAGTTTGGTGGAACACCGCAGATCTATTGAAGGTCCCGAAAGTAAAACACCCGGGAATCTATTGCGATTATCCATCGGATTAGAACATGTGGAAGATTTGTGGGAAGATTTAAATCAGGCAATTCTCGGTGCATGAAAAGACTTTTTGATCTAATCGTTGTCATCATTGCCGGTATCATTTTTGCAATACCCATGCTTGTCGTTGCAATCGCCGTTTGGCTCAGCTCGAAAGGTCCGATTTTATATTGGTCAAAACGCGTGGGGAAGGAAAATGCATTATTTGATATGCCAAAGTTCCGCACGATGCAGGTGGAGACTCCCGTGCTACCTACACACTTATTAGGGAATCCAGATGCTTATTTAACGCCCATTGGATCTTTTTTACGCAAAAGCAGTCTTGACGAATTGCCTCAATTGTGGTGTATACTCTGTGGAGATATGTCGGTGGTAGGTCCCCGACCAGCCTTATCGAACCAACAAGATTTAATCGATGCTCGTACGGCTAAAGAAATTCACCGACTGAAACCCGGCCTCACCGGATGGGCCCAAGTGAACGGTCGGGATGAGATTCCTTTAGAAAAAAAGGTGCAACTAGATTATGAGTATCTTGGTAAAAAATCACTCCTTTTCGACGTTTACGTCGTGATATTGACCTTTTATAAGGTGGTGAAGCGTGAGGGGATTCAGCATTGAGCGGAGTGACGCTGCCGGGGTCTGCGACCCCGGCAGCGTCTACCCCCACCCAATTTCCGAAAAAGCCCTAAAAGTTTCCTGATAATCTTTCCTAATCCTTGCATTAGCCCAATCGCGAATGCAAATTGCCAATAAAAAAACCAACATGTTGCAAGCTAAAAAAAACTGGATCTATGTCCCTGAACCGAATTCCCAAGCCGTAAAATCGCTAGGAGATGAATTCCAAGCCAACATCAATCCGTACTTTTTACGCCTGCTTGTATCACGTAACCTAAATACGCTTGCGGCTGCCAAAACATTTATGGTTCCCACATGGGAACAATTATATGATCCATTTCTAATGAAGGATATGGATAAGGCGGTAGCCCGACTGAACCAAGCCCTAGAATTTGGGGAAAAAATCTTGATTTATGGTGATTACGATGTGGACGGAACCACGTCGGTTGCTTTGGTTTACAGCTATTTAACTCAAGAATTAGGTGCCGACTGTGACTATTACATCCCTGATCGCTATGCGGAAGGATATGGAGTTTCTCAAGCCGGGGTTCAATATGCCGCCGACAATGGTTATACCCTGATTATTTCATTAGACTGCGGCATCAAAGCCCACGAACGCGTGCAGTGGTGCAACGAAAACGGAATCGACTTCATCGTTTGCGATCACCACCTTCCAGAAGCGACCTTGCCAGATGCTTTCGCAGTTCTTGACCCCAAACGCAAAGATTGCGCCTACCCATTCAAAGAGCTTACCGGCTGTGGCGTTGGCTTCAAATTATTACAAGGCTTCATCCAGGAAAATGATTTGGACATGGACCCTTTGATGGATCGTATCGATTTATTGGCCGCATCCATTGCGGCCGATATGGTTCCAATTATTGATGAAAATCGGGTACTTGCCTACTTTGGATTACAAAAATTAGGCACGAACCCAAGTCCTGGTTTGGGTTATTTATTGCAAAAAGCAAACAAAAAAGCGCCAATCCAGATATCCGATATCGTTTTTTCCATCTCCCCCATCATCAATGCAGCCGGACGCATGGACCACGCGCATGGTGCGGTTAAATTGCTATTAGCATCGGACCAAACCGAAGCGGGTATGATGGCTGAAGCGGTCATCCAACAAAATTTGGACAGACGGGTGGTGGAAAAAGAAATCGTCCAACAAGCCTTACAATTATTTGAAGGAAATGATTTTCTACAAAACGCGAATAGTACCGTGCTTTTTAAGTCGGGATGGCACAAAGGAGTCGTAGGAATTGTAGCCAGTAAAATTCAGGAATACTATTACCGACCCACAATCATACTAACCGAATCACATGGTCAAGTCGTCGGATCAGCGCGATCCGTTAAAGGATTTGACATACATCATGCACTCGAACAATGTGCGGATTTGTTGACACAATTTGGAGGCCATACCCATGCCGCGGGATTACACTTGACGAAAGAAGCATTACCTGCATTCATTGAACGATTCGAGAGCTTAGTAAAAGCAGGAACCCCTGAAGGCGAACAAAAAGCAGATTTAACGGTCGACATGGAAATTCCTTTGCAAGCTTTGAGTCTTCCATTTTATGATAATCTACTGTGCCGACTTTCTCCATATGGTCCTGCCAACATGCTCCCTAATTTCCTAAGTAGCCAAGTTTACCTTTGCCGTGCACCCTTAATCATGAAAGAGGAGCATTTGAAAATTGTCATTTCCGATCAACCTGGAGGACAAGCTTGGGAAGCCGTTGGATTTGGAATTCGAGGAGATTATTATGAGGGATTAGTAGATGCCTATGAAAAACAAATACCGGTCAAAATCGTTTATCATTTGGATATTAATGAATTCCGAGGTGACCGAAAACTGCAATTGCGCATATTAGATATGGCACAATAAATGGTAAAAATTGACATTTTTGTTACCTTTGTCTTTTAAATAAATTTGAAATGTCTAAAAAATTAATCGTAACAGGTTCGATGGGTCTTATTGGCTCAGAAGTAAGTGAATATTTCTTAGAAAAAGGATGGGAAGTACACGGGATTGACAATAATCAGCGTGCTATATTCTTTGGACTACAAGGAGATAATTCTTCCAACAAAGACCGATTGGCAAAATATGGCAGTCAATACAAATTGTACACGAACATTGACATTCGTGATCGCCAAGCCATTTTAGACATCATTCCACAAATCAAACCGGATGCGATTGTTCATACGGCAGCTCAACCGAGCCATGACCGTGCTGCATCGATTCCGTTTGAGGATTTTGATACAAACGCCGTAGGTACATTCAACCTATTAGAATCCCTTCGTCGCTATTCGACAGAGGTGCCTTTCGTACATTTATCGACGAATAAAGTATACGGCGACGCGCCTAACAACATCAAAATGAAGGAGTTAGAAACGCGTTATGATTATGATGATTCGGCTTATGAGCATGGAATTGCTGAGCATTTCAGCATTGACCAATCGAAGCACTCCTTGTTTGGCGCATCCAAGGTTTCCGCGGATATTTCTGTGCAAGAATACGGTCGTTATTTCAATATGCCTACCGCTTGTTTGCGTGGAGGTTGCCTAACTGGACCCAATCACGCGGGTGTTGAGTTACACGGCTTCTTGAGCTATTTGATTAAATGTAATATTGAAGAACGCGAATACAGCGTTTTTGGATATAAAGGCAAGCAAGTTCGTGATAACATTCACTCATACGATGTAGCCCGTTTCATCGAGGAATTCATCCAAGCGCCACGCGTTGCTGAGGTCTACAACATCGGTGGAGGAAAAGACAATTCAGTTTCGATTTTAGAAGCATTTGACTTAATCGCAAAAATTTCTGGCAAGCCCATGAAATATAAATATGTGGACCAAAACCGCATCGGTGATCACATTTGCTATTACAGTGATTTGCGCAAAATGAAGGCGCATTACCCAAATTGGGACATTACGAAATCATTGGAAGATGTTTTTGTTGACATCTACAACCGTTACATGGAAGCATGAAAATATTAATTACAGGAGGTTGCGGCTTCGTAGGTTCAAACCTTGCCGTTTTATTCAAACAATATTATACGGATTCTGAAGTCTATTGCTTAGATAATTTATCGCGCAGAGGCTCTGAAGTCAACTTGCAAAAAGTGCTCGCAGCCGGTGGGCAATTTGTGCATGGCGATGTTCGAGTAAAAACGGATTTCGATCGTATTCCTGCCGTTGACATCGTAATTGATGCAGCTGCAGAACCTTCTGTTTTAGCGGGAAAAGTACCAGGAGAATTAGAAAACTTAATTGACACCAACTTAAACGGTACAATTAACACACTCTATTTTGCCAAAAAGCATCAAGCTGCCATCATTTTCCTATCTACTTCGCGCGTTTACCCTTACGACACGCTTGCCGAAGCCAATTTAGTTGCTTCTCCCAAGCGCTTTAATCTATCAAACGACCAAGCACTGAAAGGCTTGTCGGAGCAAGGCGTAGCCGAAAATTACCCCTTAGAAGGTTTACGTTCCTTATACGGAGCGACCAAATTAGCTTCTGAATATTTCATTCAAGAATTCGCGCATAATTTTGGACTACCAGCTGTGATTAATCGTTGTGGCGTATTAAGTGGACCCTACCAAATGGGCAAAATTGACCAAGGCGTTATTGTACTTTGGATGGCCAAACATTTCTGGAAAGGACGTTTGGGATACATTGGCTATGGTGGCTTAGGCCAACAAGCGCGCGATGTGTTACATGTTCGCGATTTATTCCGGTTGGTTCAATGGCAAATTGCGAATTTGGGACTACAAAAAGGTCAAATTTTCAACGTTGGCGGAGGTCTTGAAAACACCGTTTCCTTAGCTGAATTGACTGATTTATGTACCCAAATCACCGGAAATACGATTGAAATGGGCTCATCGCTAGAAAACAGACCTGGCGACTTACCTATTTACATTACAGATAACAGCAAAATCACTGAGTTTAGCGGCTGGAAACCTGAAATCAGCGTTCCTACCCTACTTCAAGAAGTTCATGAGTGGTTTATCACAGATGAAGCCTCATTAAAAGCCATTTTAGCCTAATGAAATTAAGCATCGTTCTCCCAGCGTATAATGAAGAAGGTTCCATCGAAGAAACTTTACGCACACTTTATGCCAAATTGCAGGAAGAACAAATTGACCATGAAATCGTCGTTGTCAATGATAATTCAAAGGATAATACACTTGGCTTACTGACAACGATTCAGGAGACAATCCCAAGCTTAGTTGTGCACACGAACCTTGGACCAAATGGTTTTGGTTATGCCATTCGTTACGGATTAGAACGTTTTCAAGGGGATTGTGTTGCGATTATGATGTCTGATTTATCAGACGACCCAGCAGACCTTGTTGCATTCTATCGGAAAATGGTCGCAGAAAATTTAGATTGCGTATTTGGTTCCCGCTTCATTCGTGGAGGAGCAACCTATGACTATCCGAAGCACAAATATTTAATTAATCGATTTGCTAATACCTTAATTCGCTTCCTGTTGGGCATGTCCTACAATGATTCAACGAATGCGTTTAAGCTATATAAAAAATCTACGATTCTAGGATTGAAACCGTTCCTTTCAGCCCATTTTAATTTAACCATCGAGTTGCCATTAAAAGCCATCATTCGCGGTTATTCTTATGGTGTTCTTCCCAATTCTTGGCGAAATCGGAAAGCGGGCGAGTCAAACTTAAAGATCAAAGAAATGGGTAGCCGCTACCTATTTATCTTGCTTTATGTCATTATCGAAAAGTATTTATCGCGGAATGACTATTTGAAAAGAGAGGCCTAGAGCAAGGACCTTCTTCATCGCAAATTGCTTTCAATTCGGCCGAATAAAAACCTTCCATAAAATCACTAATAGCGGTTTCTCGTAGGTTTAAATGACCTCGGAATAAAATAAATCACTTCCGAAGATCCCTGAAATATGTTGGAATTCTAATAAGATTATCCTTACTTCGAAAAAATTAAACCAAAAACTTACACACATGAAACTACTTAAACACGTACCTGCCGTATTATTAGGGCTACTTTTCCTAGCGGGAGGAATCACTTTCTTCTTACACGTTGGCGCTGACCAACCCATGCCAGGAAGAGCTCCAGAATTCATGAAACTATTTGGAGGAACAGGCTACTTAGCCGTCATTAAAGTTTTAGAAATCATTGGGGGTGCATTAATCTTACTCCCAGCGCAACGCGCAAAAGCGCTTTTAATCCTTGCTCCGATTGCCGTGAATATCTTATTATTTGATATCTACATCGCCGGAACAATGGGCGTAGGAATTCCAGTTGTTGTTTTGATATTAATTCAAGCTTACCTTGATAAAGATAAATTCAAGGCACTTTAATAATGAAAAAGGCCATCCTTCAGTTGACGGATGGCCTTTTTTTATCCAAGCAAGTATTGCTTAAAGCTATCAAAGTCGGTGCCCATGGGGATCGACTTTTTTTGTTTGTCTAAAAGCTCTGCCAAACGCGCGGGAACCTCTACGCGCGTTCCTAGCGTTGACTCAACGGTAGGTAAGAATTTCGCATAATGCGCCGTAGACAATAATACACCATAATAATCACCTGGGTATTCCGCAGCATATTGCAACAAACCATCATAAGCAACGGCCGTATGTGGACACATTACATAGCCGGTTCGTTGGTATACATCCAGCATGATTTCCTTAGTCTTTTCGTCGGTGGTATCGTAGCCCTTGACGATTTTACGTACTTGGTCAATTTCCTCGCCTGCCAATAAACGCATCCGAATAAAATTAGAAGGAGCACCTACATCCATCGCATTTGAGATCGTTTCGACCGATGGTTTTGGTTCATATTTTCCTGTTGCCAAATAATCTGGCACCGGATGATTCGCATTACATGCCGCTACAAATGCATGAACGGGTAAGCCCATTTGATAAGCCATTAATCCTGCGCTCAAGTTTCCGAAATTACCCGACGGTACACTGAAAACCACAGGCTTCGTAACACCTTGCTTACGCAATGCCGCATAGGCCGCGAAATAATAAAAGGACTGTGGGATCAAACGAGCAATATTAATGGAATTCGCAGATGCTAGATTAAACGCTGAACGCAAATCTGCATCTAAAAACGCCTGCTTCACTAATCGCTGGCAATCATCAAACGTTCCATCAATCTCTAAAGCCGTGACATTACCACCTAAGGTCGTCAACTGCTTCTCTTGAATATCGGAAACCTTGCCTGTTGGATACAAAATAGTAACCGAAATCCCTGGGGTATTGTAAAATCCTTGCGCAACCGCACCGCCCGTATCACCTGAAGTAGCGACTAAAATGCGTATCTCACGTTTGGCCTTCACTAAATAATGCGACATAATCGCCGCCATAAAGCGCGCACCAAAATCCTTAAATGCCATGGAAGGACCATGAAACAACTCCAGTACACCTACATTTTCTTCCAAGGGAACCACCGGCGCCTCAAAAGTCATCGACGAGTCGATGATTCCGTCAATTTCAGCATCTGTTAAGTCGGCCCCCAACAAATTCTTGCAAACGGCTTTGGCAATTTGCGGCAAAGAAAGCGTGTGGATGGATTCAAAAAAAGAAGCCGGCATCGCAGGAATTTCATAAGGCATGTACAAACCGTTATCCGGCGGCAAGCCTCTAAAAATCGCTTCCTGCAAATCTACATCGGCACTTTCGTGTTGTGTGCTGTATAATTTCATAATACTAATTTATCGCCTTGTAAGTGCGGTAACACGTCATAACGATCCCGCTCCAAACAAAACGTAATATCTTTTTCAATGCCCAATCCCAATAAACGATTCACGTGGGAAGAATGCTTCACGGCCGTAATTAAGTCGCTGGATGCAAGATTATATTGCTTCCAAGCCATCAATGCCGCATCGTCTGCAACACTGTATTGACCCGCAAGCTCATCAATGAGCGCCCCTGCAAACAAGGTATCCTCTAAATTCGGCTTTCCTTTCCAGCCTGCGCAAACGACGATGGCATCCCCAGACCAAGCTTTCAAAGCCCGAACAACAGAAGAAATATTCAAAAATGCCCCCACATACACTTGAGCAGCCTGCACGGAACGACGCAAAGCAACAGTTCCATTCGTCGTCGTCACACAGATTTTTGCACCTTTTACGCGATCCACCTGATAGGAAAAAGGGGAATTATCAAAATCAAATCCCGACGGAGTCACACCATTGCGTTCCGCAGAAATCAAATAACCTTGCTCCCGATGCGAAGCACAAACATCCACATCTACTACAGGAATAATTTCGACAGCGCCATGCGCGAAAGCTGTAACCATACATGAGGTCGCTCGAAAAACATCCACAACCACGACCGCTTTTCCCGCTAAATCATAGAGGTGAATTAAATCTGGCGACAAACAGACATCGATTTTCTGCATATTACACAAATGGCATTTTAACGATTTCAGCCTTCAAAGCCTTCTCGCGAATGGATATAAAAATTTCTGAACCCTGGTGTGCCGTGGACACATAACCCATTCCAATTCCCTTCGAAAGCGTAGGCGATTGTGTACCTGAGGTAACTTCTCCAATCACCTCACCCGCAGCATTTAAAATCGGATAATGCTGACGCGGAATCCCACGATCAATCATCTCAAAGCCAACTAATTTCTTCGAAGGACCTGCCGCTTTAATCGCCGCATGGTGATCTTTCATGATGAAATCTTTATTGAAAGAAGTAATCCAACCCAAGCCAGCTTCAATCGGCGAAGTCGTGTCATCAATGTCATGACCATACAAACAATAGCCTTTTTCGGTACGTAATGTATCGCGCGCTCCCAAACCGATCGGCTGAATACCTTCCGAAGCTCCTGCCGCAAAAATGGCATTCCACATCGCTAAGGCATTTTCATTCTTCACATAGATTTCAAATCCGCCAGCTCCCGTATAACCCGTATTCGAGATGATCACATCATCAAATCCGGCCATAGAACCAATTTTGAAGGTATAATAGGGCATCGCCGACAAATCAACAGCGGTCAATGTTTGTAAAACACCCACTGCCTTAGGACCTTGAACGGCAAATAATGAATATTCCGAACTTGCATTCGTCATCTCAACCCCGAAGGTATTGTGCGAAGAAATCCAGTTCCAATCTTTATCAATGTTGGAGGCATTCACGACCAATAAATATTCGTTATCTCGAATTTTATAAACCAATAAGTCATCTACAATACCGCCTGTTGCGTTTGGCAAACAAGAATATTGCACTTTACCATCCACTAATTTCGAAGCGTCATTGGAAGTGACATATTGAATCAAATCCAAAGCCTTCTCCCCTTTCAAGAAAAATTCTCCCATGTGACTCACATCAAAAACACCCACTCCATTGCGAACACAATTATGCTCTTCGATCAGGTTTGTGTAAAGCACAGGCATGTTATATCCCGCGAAAGGAACCATTTTCGCACCCAAAGCTACGTGCGTATCATTCAAATGTACTTGCAATAATTCTTCCATTATTCTCGGTATAAAACTTGTAAAAGTGTTTGGCCCACGGTTTTCAACGTGGATTTGTCGATGTTCGATAAATTATCTTGATGGGTGTGGTGGTAGGATCCAAAATCAAATCCGCCATTCACGGGACGTAAATCGATGATGTCTATCATCTGAATTTTGGCAACTTCATTCACAGCCGTATGGTCATCGGATATACCAAAAGCATCCGCGTCAATGAACTGACTCCCATATCCTAAATCTGAGGCCGTTGACCAAATCGAGCGAACTAAACCCGGTGCATATTGCATCGAAGTGCCTTCATGCGGGAAAACCGCACCTTTGGCACCCACCATATCCAATAAAATCCCATAGTAAGGTCGGTAGTTTTCCGGCATCAAATGTGCCGCCCAATATTGTGAGCCTAGGGCCCAACTTAATGGATTCCCCGCCTCCATGTCATGCGGTTCCCCATGATCTTCCAAATCAAAAAACACGAAATCAACACCTACCGCAGGCTTATCTTTTGTCTCTGATAATACGCGCGCCAATTCAATCATAACCCCTACACCCGATGCACCATCATTCGCAGCATCAATCGGTTCATCTTTGCGAACAGAATCCTTATCGGCGATCGAACGTGAATCCCAGTGTGCGGCAATCAATATGCGTTTTGTCGCGGCAGGGTTAAACGATGCGATGATATTAAGGCCTTGCAATTTTTTTCCATCATAGCGATTCGCCTCAAATGGCTGCTCCGAAACTTGTAAACCATAGGATTTCATCTTCGCTACAATCCATGCTCCACAGGCTTTTTGCGCAGGAGAATTGGGTACACGAGGCCCGAAAGCTACTTGTTTGGCAATAAAGGCATAGGCCGAATCCGCGGCAAATTCCGGTGTTGGAACTAAACTAGGAGCCGATGCGGTTTCTTGAGTACCTGTTTGGAAAGATTGGTATCCGTAATAAACTCCAGAAAGAACGAGGAGTACCAATAACAATAGCGCAATGCGGGAGCGATTCATCCCGTAAAGATACAAATAAGGTTTTAAGATTTGAAACGCTGTGAAGGTTATGTACCTTGCAGGCTAATAGAAAATAATTATGGGAAGGAACCCAAAAGAGGAGAAGTTTTTTCAAGGACTCCAACAAGAAGTATTGGACTTTTTCGAATTGAACGACTACCGTTCATACTCGTTAAATCAGATTCATAAAGCGTTCGCGATTCGCGATCGCAAGACAAAAGAAATTTACGGCGATGTATTAAATCGCTTGGCTTCGGATGGCCGATTAATCCGCCAAGAAGATGGCAATTTTCGCTTTGACAACGAATCATTCGTTGTGGAAGGTCGCGTAGACCACGTCAATTCGCGTTTTGCGTTTGTCGTGGTAGAGGGAGAAGGAAAGGATATTTGGGTGGCAACTGCCGACTTAAATAATGCCAAAGATGGTGACCGAGTACGTGTACAAGCACGTAAACCTTCAGAAAAAAAGAAGAACGACCGCCCTGAGGGAGAAGTCATTGAGATTTTAGAACGCGGATCAACGGATGTAGTTGGCGTAATTCAGGTGACACCACATTATGCATTTTTGATCCCGGATTCCAAGAAAATCTACGAAGATATCTACGTGCCGCGCACAGAAGTAATGGGCGCTAATCATCTAGACAAAGTGATTGTCGAAGTTACCCGTTGGGGTAGCCCAGGCAAAAAAGCAGAAGGTCGGGTGATTAAAGTATTAGGTAAAGCAGGCGAAAACGAGACAGAAATGCACTCGATTTTAGCGGAATTTGGCTTGCCTTATGAGTTTCCTGCTGATGTAGAATACATGGCAGAATCCATCAATACCACAATACCTAAGGAAGAAATCAAAAAACGCCGCGACATGCGGAAGGTTTTGAGTTTCACGATTGACCCCATTGATGCCAAAGATTTTGACGATGCATTAAGCTATGAAGTCTTGAAAAATGGCAACGTGGAGATAGGTGTTCATATCGCCGATGTTTCCCATTATGTGAAACCGGGTAGTTTATTGGATCAAGAGGCTTACAAACGCGCAACTTCTGTTTATTTGGTTGACCGTGTGGTGCCGATGTTGCCCGAAAAATTATCTAATGGACTTTGTTCATTACGCCCTAATGAAGACAAATTAACCTTTTCAGCCGTATTTGAATTTGACCCGAATGGGGTCATTCTCAAAGAATGGTTTGGAAGAACGGTGATCCATTCCGATCGTCGCTTTGCCTACGAACAAGCGCAAGAATTAATCGAAAACACGGGTGAGGTAACGGATTCATACGAACCTATTATCAAGGCTTTGAATCAATTAGCACACAAATTACGTGATGCACGTTTTGCACATGGCTCCGTGAATTTTGAGACGGCAGAAGTTCGTTTTGAATTGGATGCTGATGGCAAGCCGATAGCAGTACATCCTCGCGTACGTAAAGATGCGCATAAATTGATTGAGGAATTTATGTTATTGGCCAATAAGCGTGTGGCGACTTATGTGCATGATTTAAAGAAAACGGATCCGCGTAATACGATGGTTTACCGGGTGCATGAGGCTCCGGATCCAGAGAAATTACGTGTATTCTCGACGTTCGCGAAGAAATTCGGATATCAAGTGACCACAGAACCTAAGCAGGTAAGTAAATCATTCAATGCTTTGATGGAATCCATCGAAGGCAAAGGCGAGGAGCATGTCTTGCAGAGTTTAGCAGTGCGGACCATGTCCAAAGCACGTTACAGCACAGATGCGATTGGCCACTTTGGTTTGGCATTTCCGTTCTATTCACACTTTACGAGTCCGATTCGTCGGTACCCGGATGTGATGACACATCGTTTGCTCCAACATTATTTAGATGGAGGTGCTTCTCCGGAGCGCGCACCCTTGGAAATTCAATGTAAGCATTCGTCGGATCGTGAGAAATTAGCAGCTGATGCGGAACGTGCGTCGATTAAATACAAGCAAGTGGAATACATGAGTTTGCATGAACCTCAAATTTTTGATGGTATCATTACAGGCGTCACGGAATTTGGTTTGTTTGTGGAAATCGGCGATACATCTTGCGAAGGTTTAGTTCGCATGGTGGATTTAAATGACGACTTCTACGATTTAGATAAGGACAATTACCGGATTGTAGGGAAATCGAACGGTCGCGTATTTACTTTTGGCGATGCCGTAAAAGTCAAAGTGCGTGATACAAATTTGGCTAAAAGAACTATCGATTTAGAAATGGTGGGGATGCGTGGAGCAGGAGCTTATGCGAATAACCGCTCACGGAAACGCGATATGCCACGCGGTGCAAGAAGTTCGAAAGTGATTCCGAGAGGAAAACGAAGAAGATAACATGAAGCCCTTGATGAAAATTGAGGGCTTTTTTTATAGAGGAACGCCAGCTTGAAACGTGATTTCAGTCGCGATGCCCATGGCGCTAAAACGAAAGGCGATCGATTTGGCTTGGGATGCCTTTTGATTACAATGTGGACCCGGCTCCAGAAAATAGATGTAATATTCTTGGTTCCGATCGGCTAATTGTTGGATATCGGGTTTGCCGAGTATATCTTCCATGTTATTTGACGTTGTCCCACGCAATTCCATCTTATGCGCTTTTAACCAGGCCACTTGCTTAGCACGTTGGCCATCGCAGCCGCCTCTATCCATTTTAAACGCCTCCGCGTCAAAACCTGTCAAATCAGGTTGGTGCGTGCAAGCAGAAATCAAAAAAGTAATGAGGATAAAAAGTAGGTACTTCATGGCTGGGGGTTAGCAATACAAATTAAAGAAATGTCCCTAACTTGCACAAGTGAACATATTAATCTGCCCCGACAAATTCAAAGGATCTTTAAGTGCCCATGAAGCAGCCGAAGCGCTTGCCAAAGGTATCCTTAATAAACGGAAAAAATCCATTATTCAATGTATTCCTTTGGCCGATGGCGGGGAGGGAACCTTGGAGGTAGTCCAACAAATGCACGGGGGACAATGGGTTTCCGTTCAGGTCAATGATCCACTCTTTCGGCCTATCGAGGCATCTTATTTATGGTTGGCCGACCAAAAAACAGCCTACATCGAAATGACGCGTGCGTCAGGCTTAGGTTTGTTGCTGAAAAAAGAGCAGAATCCCTTAAAAACGAGCACTTTCGGGACAGGAGAACTAATTCGTCATGCGGCGGAAGCAGGTGCGACAAGTATTGTGTTAACCATAGGAGGTTCCGCAACCAATGATGCGGGAATTGGAATGGCTGCGGCATTAGGTTATTCATTTTTAGGCACCTCGGGTGCAGCGCTTGAACCCATTGGTTCTGCACTTGAAAAAATCACAGAAATCAAGGGATCAAACCCCTATCCCCATATTCAGTTCATTGTGTTGAGCGATGTTTCCAATCCCTTACATGGTCCTCAAGGAGCAGCACAGGTTTATGCCAAACAAAAAGGGGCAAATGTCAGCATGATTAAACAATTAGACAAAGGTCTAATTAATATGGGTCAATGGCTTCCTGCCGACATGCCCGGTGCGGGAGCTGCTGGGGGATTAGGAGCTGGAGCTGTTTATTTTTTAGACGCGACCTTAGAGCCGGGTGCGGAATGGTTATTGAACAAGATTCACATCAACCGCTCTATTCGCAAGGCAGATTTTATCATCACGGGAGAAGGAAAAATAGACCAACAAAGCTGGTCGGGGAAATTAGTATCTAACATCGTGGATCGTGCAGATAAGCAATTAAAGCAATCTATTCTAGTTTGTGGGCTATTTGAAGACCCGGAAAAAATACCCTTATTTTTGGACCCACGCGAGGTTTATAGTATCACGGATGTTGCAACCAGCACAACAGATGCGATGGAAAATGCGGCGCAATATCTGACGCAGATTGGGGAAGCTATTGCATTGAAATACCTATAAATTCGCGATTCTTTGGGCTGCTTCTTGAAGCATGTCATCGTTTTTCGCGAAACAAAAACGCAAAATTCGATCCGCTGGAGGCGTTTCATAAAAGACTGAAACAGGAATCGAGGCAACCTTGAGTTCTTGGGTCAGTCGGACCGCCAAATCTACATCTGCCTCATCACTAATTGCCGAATAATCCAAACATTGAAAAAAGCTACCCTGCGAAGGCAAAACTTTCCAGCGAGAACCTGCAAAAAAGGAGGCAAATAAGTCGCGCTTTTTTTGATAAAAATCCGATAAGCCTAGATAATGTTCGGGTGTTTTCTGGTAATCAGCCAAGGCATACTGAAGCGGTGTTGCACTCGAAAAAGTGACCCATTGATGAAGCTTACGAAACTCACTTGTCAAATATTCGGGCGCTAGGCAATAGCCTATTTTCCAACCCGTAATGTGATACGTTTTTCCGAAAGAGCCACAGACAAAACTACGTTTGCGTAACTCAGGATGCAATAAAACCGAGGCATGTTGGGCACCATCAAACACAATGTGTTCATACACCTCATCCGAAATAATCAACATATTCGTTCCTTTCAAGATGTCTGCAAAAGCATCTAAATCCTCCATCGACCAAACAGAACCCGTTGGATTGTGCGGTGTATTCACCATGATAGCGCGCGTTTTGGGCGTAATCTTTCGTGCCAATTCAGCCCAATCGATTCGAAAACCTTCGCTTGCTTTTAATTGAATATGCACCGGAACACCACCCGCCAAACGCACGATGGGATCATAAGCATCATAAGAAGGATCGAACATAATCACCTCATCTCCCGGCGAAACACAGCAATGAACCGCGGCAAAAAGGGCCTCCGTGGCTCCTGAAACGACGGTTACTTCGGAATTTGCATCCAGCTCAAGTCCATAAAAAGCCATCGTTTTCTCTGCAATGCTATTTCGTAAGGCCGGAACACCCATCATCGGAGCATATTGATTAAATCCTTTGGAGTAAAATTTAAGCAGCTCTTGTAGCTCTTCCGAACAGTCGAAACCCGGAAAACCTTGCGAAAGATTGAGCGCCCCTTCCTCCAAGGCGAGTTGGGACATTTTAGTAAAAATCGTCGTTTGAACCTGCGGCTGTTTGGAAGGAAAATGAATCATGTACTAATTTATCAAAGCTTCTCCATCATACCAAACTTGCTTCACCTGCAAATCATCTGCTAAATGGACAAAACAAGCGCGCTTCCCGACCTCAATAGTCCCTAAATCATGCAAATTTGCCACTTCCGCGGGATAAACCGTTGCCATGCGAATGGCCTCCTCTGAAGAGATCCCTGCTTTATTAACACAATTTCGGATGGCCTCGTCCATGGTCAGCGCGGATCCAGAAAGTACACCGGCCTCATTCGTGAAGCGTGAACCATTTTTGGAAAAAACATAGGGCCCCGACTCGTCGTGCGTGACGGCATCAGTAATTAAAAAGAGTTTTTCGCCTTTGAGTTGTTTGGCCAAACGCAAGGACTCAAAGTCACAATGCAGTCCATCGGCGATGATGCTTGTCCAAGCATCCGAACGAAAACTTGCTCCTACTAAACCTAAAGCCCGACTTTGCCATTGTGACATCGCATTAAATAAATGCGTGATGCGTGAAATGCCGGCTTTTTGTGCTTGCTCATAGGTCGCGTCCGAATGCCCCATGGAACACATAATGTGGCTAGTTTTCAATAAATCCAGTACCTCAGGTTCAAACATTTCTGGGGCAATCGTCATGTAGGTGGAAAGGCCGTTCGTGCGTTCAATGATTTCTTTCACAAAATCTATGGTGGGTTTTTGAACAAACGCCTCTTGGTGAGCGCCACGTTTAACTGGATTAAAAAAGGGTCCTTCGAGATGCAGGCCAACTAGTCCTTTTCCTTTATAATGTTGACAAGCATCGATGGCTGCCCACATGCTGCTTTTAGGAGAACAATTTAGGGTAATCTGAAAAGCGATTGTACCGGTTTTCGCATGTTCATCGAAGGTGGCTTGAATCGCCTCTTCCGTCTGATGATTCGAAAAAAGAATTCCTCCACCTCCATAAACTTGTAAGTCGATGAAGCCCGGAACTAAGAATCCATCGGCTACTCCGTCGGCCGCTCGTTCGAGTGATTTGATTCGCCCGTCTTCGAATAAAATGGCTTGATTTTCCAACCAAGCTTGTCCGGTGAATACCTTTTTGAATATCAGTTTACTTGTCATTTTTGTCGTTTTTCACCACTACCTTTGGCAAACCTTGGAGGATTGCCAAAGGTAAGGGGGAGATTAGTAACCGGCAGCTTGTCCATCTTTACGCGATTCCGTCGCGCCAAAATACACCTTGCGAACAGGATCCCATTTGATACATTGATAACCTCCATAAATACCATTCAAATAACCCACTTGGTGGCCTTTTTGAAGCAATTCACGAATCACTTCGTAAGGATAGCCATATTCCAATGTAATCATACCGCCAGTTGGTTCCATCTTCTCTCCTGTAGGTTCTGAAGACCCCTCATGATTAATCCGTGGAAAATCTCCAGCCTCTTGCACATTCATCCCAAAATCCACCACATTCATCACAATTTGCACATGTCCCATCGGCTGGAATGCTCCACCCATCACCCCAAAACTCATAATCGGCTGATCGTCTTTCGTCATAAAAGCCGGAATAATCGTATGGAATGGACGTTTCCCTGGCGCATAAGTATTGTTCTCCCCTTCCGTCAAACTATATAATTCCCCGCGATCCTGGAACATGAATCCCAAACCGTCTGGCATCATCCCCGAGCCAAAACCCCGGTAATTACTTTGAATCAATGAAACCATATTCCCATCCTTATCTGCCACCGTCAAATAAATGGTATCACCATCTTTCAAAGCTGGGTTACCTGCATCGAAATGTTTGGATGCACGAATTGGATTGATCAATTTCCGACGTTCCGCCGCATATTCCTCTGAGATAAGACTCTTCACGGGAATTTTAGCAAATTCTGGATCCGCATAATATTTCGCACGATCTTCGAAAACCAGTTTTTTGGCCTCTGTAAATAGGTGGACATGCTCCGCGGAACCAACCTTGATTTTAGAAAAATCATAGCCTTCTAAGATGTTCAACATCTGTAATGCAGCAATGCCTTGACCATTGGGGGGCAATTCCCACACGTCGTAGCCTCGGTAATTCACTGACACCGGATCAATCCATGTAGACGTATGCGTTGCTAAATCTTCATAGCTCAAAAAGCCTCCATTTTTCTTCATGAATGCATCCATCGTGCGCGCCAAGTCGCCTTTGTAAAACGCATCGCGGCCTTCCCGACCAATCTTCTCAAGCGTATTCGCAAGGTTCGGATTCTTAAAAATATCTCCTTCGACAGGTACTTTCCCGGCAGGATAGTAGTGCTGGGCTACGTTCGGAAATTTACCATAATTCGCTTCGACGCGTGCTAAGGCAGAGGCAAATTCACCATGAACTGGGAAGCCGTTGCGCGCATAGGAAACAGCCGCATTTAATACCTTGTTCATGGGCATCGACCCGAATTTTTTATGTAATTCAAACCAGGCGTCAACTGCACCGGGAACAGAAACAGGCAAAGGTCCCAAAGAAGGAATATGCGTTAATCCGCGCTTTTTAAATTCGGCTAAAGTCAGGGATTTCGGCGAGCGTCCTGAGCCATTTAAGCCATATAGTTTCTTGGATTTGGCATCCCAAACGATGGCAAATAAATCACCCCCGATTCCATTCACATGGGGTTCAACAACCCCTTCCATCGCATTCGCCGCAATGGCCGCATCGATGGCATTACCACCTGCTTTCAGTACGTCTAAAGCTGCTTGTGTGGATAAAGGATGTGACGTAGCAGCCATCCCGTTTTGGGCCATCACCTGTGAACGTGTTGCCCATAATTTTCCATAGGTTCTATCTTGTGCCTGTCCTAAAAAAGGCAATATGAGTAAGAGGAGAAGTTTTTTCATGTTGTTGATTTTGAGGGGGTAAATTAAGTTTTCATTCGTTGAAATACAATCTTTTTTTAATTAGTCGAAAATAGAATAACACCATAAAAGGGATATTGTTATTTTTCCAAAAAATCAATTAAAATAGGCCCCCTTATTTTTACAGTCCCATAGGATATGTGACGATTTAAATCATTACCTATAAAATAGCGAGTTAAACATGAATCTAATTTCACCCGAAGCCGCACTATTATTTAGAATAATTGTCGGTGCAATAATTACCACATATATCGTCATAATCTTATGGACTATCAGAGAAATATTGTTCGCTAGTACCCTTTCCTATATTCAAAAAACCTGTTGGATCCTTTTAATCTTGTTTCTCCCTTTTTGGGGGATGATCATTTATTATTTAAATAATTCGAAGCGGACTTAGCGATTGAGAATTTCAAAACATTTCTTTTTGGCTAACAAATAATTCATACTAAACTACCTCTAATCATGATGAAAAACTATCTAACTCTCCTTTTGCTGTTGATTTCTTTCTCAAAGGCACTCGCCTGCTCATGCGATGGTTCCTTCCAATTTGAAACATTAGATGATTTAAAACGCTATGAATTTATTGCTCATGTGAAGATTACAAATGATCACGACAAGGAAGAATCTAATGAAACTAATGAGTATTCTACTTTTGATAAGGTAGATATCCAAGTACTAGAATTATTCAAAGGAAAAATCATGCATGAAATTTATGAAGTTGACAAAAATACTTCCTGCGGGATGGGCATTTCAAATGGTGAAGAATGGATATTTTTTGCATATAGGCGAAATGACAAATTAGTGGTTTCATATTGTGACTTAAACGAAATTTATCGGCAATCAGATGGTCGAAGAGATTGGGAATATGAGCGAGGATTTACAGAAATTAAAAAGTTGAGAGCTATTTTTGGAATACCTGAACGAAAGTATTCGAATGAAAAACATGTAGAATATTATACGAATGGTCAAATCGAAATAGAAGAAACCTTTATAAATGAGAAACGAGAAGGGGAACAAAAAATTTGGTATCCGAACGGTGTTTTAACCTCAAAAAAGTTTTTTGTCAATGATTCATTAGACGGAAAAGTAGTACAGCATTACCCCTCTGGACAAATTGAATCAGTTAGCTTTTTCCAAAGAGGAAAACCTTATAATGTGCATCGAAGGTATAATGACACGACAGACCATCATGTTTTTTGGCTTAAATCAGATGAAGAATATGAACTTGTCAAGGATTCATTGTTAAAGGAATATAAACGAATAAGTCTATCCCTCGAAAGAGTATATAATGCAAAAGGAGAAAATATTGTTCAACGAATGTATGATCGTATGGGCAAACTTCATACTGAAATAATTTTCCATCCAGAGACCAAGGTCTATACTTACGTTAACTACCACGCTTCGGAACATGGGGGCCTCATCTCTTCAATTGAATATATCCAACCTTTGGGTCAAAAGTTCTTTGGGCATTATCAAACCTACAATTATGATGGACTTCCGTATGATAGCTGGGATTATGATATATTAGGAAATCAGATCAATGTCAAATTGGCCCCACGAATGAAAACTTCAAACTGATGAAATTGATAAACTACTCAATTTTGAAAGACGATAAAATTGTAAAAACAAAAAACCCCCGAACATTGTTCGAGGGTTTTTACATTTTGAACCACCAAATTAATAAACACGTTTTGGAAAAAACTTCTGCTTAATGCGCTCCGAGATGTAATACATACACGGCACAATCACTAGGGTCAAGACTGTCGAGAACGTCAATCCAAAAATGATCGTCCAAGCCAAAATCCCCCAGAAATCCGCAGATTCCGATCCAAAGAAAATATGTGGATTCAGCTCCGTAAACATCGACACGAAGTCAATGCTCAAGCCTACTGCCAATGGAATCAAACCTAATACCGCAGCCGAAGCTGTCAATAATACCGGCGTCAAACGAATTCCACCACCTTCAATGATCGCTTCTTTCAAGTCATAACCACGTTTGAAACGTAGCTCCTCAATGAACTCGATCAACAAAATACCGTTTTTCACCACGATACCTGCCAAGGCAATAATCCCCACGCCCGACATAATCACCGAGAATGTCATTCCAAAGGCCATAAAGCCTAAGAATACACCAATCAAGGATAACAAAATAGTCGCGAATATAATGAATGGTTTCACCGCCGAATTAAATTGCGTCGCCAAAATCAAGTAGATCAACACCAAGGCTGCCATAAAGGCCATTCCCAAGAATTCGCCCGACTCTTTTTGTTGCTCTTGCTCACCACCCATACGAATTTTATAACCTTGTGGCATCTCCATCGTTTCAAACAAAGATTCCAATTCGCCTACAATCTCATTCGCATTATAACCCTGAACCACATCAGATCCCAAGGTCACCACACGCTCCTGATTCTTCCGATTGATTTGACTAAATGAAGTCGCATAACGAATATCCGCAATCGCATTCAGAGGAACTTGACGCAAGGCACCGCCCATATTCATGTCACGATACGTAATGTTCATCGACAATAATTTCTCAATTTGATTACGAGAATCCCCTTTCAAACGCAATTGAATAGGATATTCATCCTTGATATCACGGAACTTCGAGATCTCCGCACCAAACAATCCCGTACGAACAGCCATCGCAACTTGTGCTGATGAAATCCCTTCCCGACTTGCCTTTTCACGATTTACATCAATAATGATTTCCGGTTTATTCGTAACTAAATCCGATTTCAACTCTTGAATTCCTTGGATTCCCGACTTTTGAATAACCTTCCGAACTTTTTGTTCTAAATCTTGTAGCACGGCGAAATCATCCCCAGCAATTTCGATTGAAATCGGCTTGCCGGTTGGCGGCCCTTTAGCCTCCCGCTCAATGGCCATCTCCACACTTGGAATTGGGTGTTCAAAAAACTCTTTTTGCAATTTCTCCAACATAGCCGCTGATGAAACATCGCCACGCTCTTGTTTTGGCCCAAATGCAATCGTCACCTTACTCTTGTGTGGTGTCGCGCCACGATCTGGATTCATCGGATCTCCTGCATTTTTACCTACATTGGAAATAACTGAATTAACCGCTTTGCCCGCATTTTCTTTCTTGATAAATGCAAATACACGCGCCTCAACCACCTTCGTCACAGAATCAGTCACTTTGGAATCTGTCCCAATTGGCATTTTCGAATAGATGTAAATGTAATCCGGATCAGATGCTGGGAAGAAAATAACCTTTGGCTTCACGATGCCCATCAATACAATGGTAGCTACCAATAAACCAAATGCTGCAACAGTCGCATAAACCGAACGTTTGCCTTCCAATACCCACGAAATTACACGGCGGTAAGCATTTTTAAATGCAGGCAAAGTTTCCTCTTGGAAAGGAACAACCCATTTTGGCGTCACAATAAAGTGATTAAACACGTACAATACCAAGGCCAAAAGACCAAAGTTACCAAAGCCAAAATGTCCTAAACCCAAGCCAATCACGTATCCGAAGATGGTTAAACTTAAAAGGATAAATACCGTCCGACGGATATCGTCAAATTTAGGTTCCTTCACATCATTCACTTCTTCATCATGACGTTTCATGAACGAAACCGCGAATACCGGATTCATCACATAAGCCACGAACAAGGAAGCAAACAAGGTAATGATCAAGGTAATCGGCAAGAATTTCATGAACTCACCCACAATACCCGGCCAGAATAACAAAGGCAAGAAGGGTGAAATCGTCGTCAGCGTTCCCGTTAATACCGGAACAAATACTTCAGATGCCGCTAATTTAACCGCTTCCGTGATCGTTAATTTCTTGAAATTATTGAACAAACGGTGAGCATTTTCAATCACCACAATCGCATCATCCACTACAATTCCTAAGCCCAACAAGAACGCAAACAATACGATGGTATTCAAGGTAAAGTCTAAGCCTGGCATGAACAAGAAGGTCAACAAGGCCGATAAAGGAACAGAAAGCCCCACAAATGCCGCATCGCGCACACCCATGAAGAACATCAATACTACTACCACGAAAATGAATCCAAGGATTACCGTATTAATCAAATCGGCAAGATCACCACGCGTACGCTCCGACTGGTCAGCTGTTACGGAAACAACCAAACCTGCTGGGAAACGATTCTCGCGGTATTCTTCAATCGTCTTTTCAATACGATCCGCCGCATTAATTAAATTCGCACCACTACGCTTGATTACGTTTAAGGTAATAACCGATTTATTGTCCAAGCGAGCAAAATCTTGCTTCTCCTCAAATCCATCACGAACATCCGCCACATCTTTCAATCGTACGCGAGCGCCCGTCGAAGAACCTACCATCAAGTTGGCCAATTGATCCACCGACTTAAACTCACCCACAACACGCAAAGAACGACGAACGCCATTCACGTCCAAATCACCCCCAGAAATGTTCACGTTTTCCCCTTGCACAGCCTGTTGGATATCGTAGAAAGTCAAGCCATAACTCTGCATCTTATAAAGATCCAAATTAACCTGAATTTCACGCTTCAAGGCTCCAATAATATCCACACGCGTGATTTCAGGCATACCCTCAATCTCGTCTTGTAAATCTTCCGCGTATTTCTTCAACTTATCTAATGGATAATCCCCAGCGATGTTGATATTCATAATAGGGAACTCCGAGAAATTCACCTCTGCTACTGCAGGATCGCGTGTTAAATCTTTTGGTAAGTCATTACTCGCTTTGTCCACGGCATCTTGCACACGTTGTTTGGCAACGGGAACAGATACATCCGTATTGAATTCCACAATAATCACGGATAAATCCTGCAATGCATTGGATTTCACACTTTTAATGCCGGTTACCGACTTCAATTGCTTTTCGATCGGTTTGTTGATCGTATTCTCAATATCCGCAGGAGTCGTTCCTGCATAAACCGTTTGAACAACCATTTGCGGAACAACAATATCCGGAAACTGCTCTTTCGGAAGGCGTGAGTAAATACCCAATCCCGCAACAAAAATGATAAATGTAAAAATATAAACAGTGGTACGGTTTTGGCCTAACCAGCCGACCATGTTATAAATAAAGCCTTTCCCCTCGGGCAGTTGCTCGTTTTTTAAATTCTTTTCCATACTTGACTTAGAATGAAATTACTTGACCGTCTACTAAATCTTGGTAGCCTTGTGTGATAACTAGGTCTCCAGCTTGTAAACCTGTAGCAATTTCTGCTTGTCCATTGTATGACAATCCGATGGTTACGACACGTGCCTTAGCCACTTTTTTGCCATTTTCTTCAACTGCTACATAGACCAAATTACCTTTTTCTGTTTTTTGAATGATGTTTTCATCCAAAACCAACGCATTTGCCTTAGACAAATCATTGATGTTGATCACCGCTAATTGATTCGGCTTCAAATCACCTCCAGCATTAGGAATGCGTGCCTCGATATCAAACGTACGTGTCAATGGGTTCACCATTTTTGAAACCAAAGAAATACGTGCCGTAATTTCCTTGTTGATATCTGGGAATTTGATGTTGATCGGATCTCCTTGCTTCACAGAACCTACATAAGCATCCGCAATTTTCGCAGAAATTTTCAAGTTGCCAAGGTTGACAATTTGAACGATTGGCATTCCTGGTGATGCCATTTCACCTGCTTTTTGACGCACGATTTCAATCGTTCCTGAGATAGGAGCCACTACGCGTGACAATCCCAATTGCGCACGTAAAGTAACCAAACGCTTCTCTAATGATTCCTTGTTCGATTTCGCACTTAAGTATTGTACCTCAGTACCAATTTGTTGGTCCCAAAGCGTCTTCTGCTTATCAAACAACGTCTTCGCTAGTTCCAATTGGTGTTTCACCTCTTCCATGGATTCCTTCAAGATGCTATTATCCAAGGTTGCAATCAATTGTCCTTTGGAAACTTGTTGGCCCGCCACAACCGGCAAGGAAACAATCATTCCACCTGTTTGCGGACTAACCAATACCGTGTTTTCTGCAACTACATTTCCTTGTGCTTCTACAAAATGTTTGAAGGCAACTGGTGCGATTGGAGTAACTGTAACCGCAATTACTTTCGATGATGCCGATTCTTTACCTGCACCTAATTCCTTTTCCAAAGAAGCGATTTTCGCATTAATTTCTTTGGCTTCTGCTTTTAAGTTGGCCAATTCTGTTTTCTTATCTGCCGACTTATTGCATGCCGCAAATAAGACAATGGCGCCTAGGAGGATAGTTAATTTTTTCATGTTCGTATTATTCTGAGTATAATGTTCCGTTTGATTTTGCTAGCTCTACTTTAGCGATTAAGGCATTGTAAAGTGCGGTAAAGTAATTTCCTTGAGATTCCTTGATGGAAGTTTCTGCGTTCAGAACTTCCAAATTCGACCCAACCCCTTGAGTGTATTTCACACGCGTTACGCGGGAAATTTCGTTGGCAAGGTCAAGATTTGCTTTTTGTTCTTTCAAAGACTCTAGAGCATTCTTCAAAGAAATGATGGATTGACTACGTTGTAAATCAATCGATGATTTCAACAAATCATAGCTTTGACGTACTTTTTGAAGGTTGTTCGCTGATTGTACTGCCTTGTATTTCTTCGAAAATCCATCGAAAATTGGGATTTGAATCGACAAGGTGATCGCCGCATTATCGAACCATTGTTTGCTGAACAAATCACCAAGCGCATTTGCCCCAGCATTGTATCCATAATTACCTGCCAATAACACACGCGGTAAATAACCAGCCTTGATGCTTTTCAAATCTAGCTCAGCCAAATTTTCTTGTGTTTTTAGAATCGAATACTCGATGCGATTTCCGTAGTTGAAAGGCAAATCTTGATCTTCCAATAAGCGATGACTCAATTCAATTTGCTCCAAAGTTTCGGCTAAACGAATAGGAGTTTCCATCGGATAACCCATTTGGAACTTCAATAAGGAGTAGCTCAATTCTTGTAGACGATATACATTTTCCAATTCCGTACGCAAATTGTTCGCTTGAACTTCTAAACGTTGCACATCGATTTTCTCGACGAAACCTTGTGCATTAAGCGCTTTGGATTCTTTCAACAAGGTATCCAATCGGCCCACGTTCGCTTGCAAAATTGATAAGCGTTTTTCGTTCACCAAAATACCATAATAGGCTTTGGTTACGTTTTCTGCTACTTGTTGTTTGCTTTGCGTCAAGGTTTTTACGGAAAGGTCCTTGTACACTTGAGATGCTTTTAAGCCTAATAAATAGCTGCCATCAAAAACCAATTGGTTGATGCCTACACTTGAAAAACCTGAATTTTCCACACCGAATTTCACAGATGCAAGTTCGCCTTCTGCGGCAGCAGGATTAAAGATTTTAGCTGGGATAAACATCCGTTGCATAATTACGTTGTTCGTTAATGCAACCGAGGCATTCACCTGCGGAAGGCCCATAGCCTTAATTTCATTGATTTTCGCACCTGCGTTTTGCAAGTCGATCTGGCTATTTTTCACTTGAACGTGATGTACAATGGCATAATCCACAGCGTCTTTTAAGCTGAAAGATTGCGCATTTGCTGACACGGAGCAAAGTAAAAATAGACCGGCATAAATTTTTCTTAGGCGGATCATGATTTTAAATTGTTTTGGTAAGATGTATAAAGTGTTAATCCTTTTTCCGTTAAAATGCCTCGGAGGAAAATATCCATCAGAGCCATTTGCGTTTCGTATAAGGAGAGTTTGTTGCTCGGGTAAAAATCAGGGTTGAAAGCGAGATCAACTTCTGCCATGCGCAAGCGCGCAAGTAATTCAAAATCGATATCATTTCGGAAATAGCCAAATTGGGCACCTTTCTTAAAATCTGCTATGAGATTTTCATGGATACAATTTTCACCATGTGCTTTGAAAAGTTGGAAGGCCTTCGGGAAGTATTTTTGTATTTCGAAAAGTAAACGCGGATTCATGGTTAACAATAAATCCTTCGTCATTTCGAACGACTTAAACATCTTCTCGATCACATTGGAATACAATCGATCAAGTTCCTTCCACTTCACTAGATCTTTTTCAATGAAGACCTGAACGACTTCAAAAACCATGGAGTCTTTATCTGGGAAATGTTGATAAATCGTTTTTTTCGAAATGCCCAAATCTGATGCAATGGCATCCATCGTCACCGTTTTCACACCGTAACGAAAAAATAATTCAGTTCCTTTTTCTAGAATACGCGATTTCATTTGCTCAACCCCTTGATTAATCGGGAAGCAAAACTATGGAAACTTTCGAAGACTACAAAGTTTTCTTGTACTATTTTTAGATGAGTGGCAGAAAATTACGACGAACGGCCATAGTCATCTTGCAATCGGACGATATCGGATTCGTCGGAAGGATTCGCAACATCCGTGTGCTGCCAGATTTCTGCTACTATACCCCATTGATCTAAACCCACCAAGCGATGGCGTGTCCCGATTGGCAATGTAATGATGTCATCCACTTGATACGTATCTGGTCGCGATTGTTCATCGGTATCTGAAATCGCAACGCCTACGGGGCCAGAGGTCACCGACCATAATTCAGCTCGGCGGAAATGGTACTGCCAGGATAAGCGTTTATTGGGCGCGACTACTAAAAACTTAGGGCTGAGCTTTTGGGTAATTTGAATGGAATCAAAATCAACGGAAGGGAAAAACTGATTGGCAAACTTAGCAGCTTGATCTTCGTGTAACACAAAAAAACCTCCCCATGGACGGTCAAAATCATACGAAGCAATTTCATATCCCTCTTGTTGGATAAAAGCATTCACTTGCGCAAACACTTCGGAGGCTTGATGGGATGATTGAAACGTTGGGAGCATATTTAATATTTTCACAAAAATAAAAAAAAGACGGGAGAGAACCCCCGTCTTTTCCATTTATCAGGTTTTAACTTATTACATCGTCCAACCCGCACGGTATTCGCGCTTCACGAACTGATTCGCGGCTTCGAAATTGGTAATGCGCATATTCGCCGCATCCCACTCGAGTTGTTGGCGTCCGATGTACTTCGCATTACGGCCTTCGCCTTCACGCAACATGTACGAACGGATGGCAAGGTTACCCATCAACACAGATTCCGTAAATGGACCTGCATAGTCGAAAGGAGAACTAACCTCCATATTTCCGAATCCAGCTTTACAAGCCTCTACCCATTGCGTATTGTGGCCACCAGCACCGCCTTCGACGCGCGCTAATTTGGGTTTTGGAAGTTCCGATTCGTCGACACGCTTGCCGTCTTTGAACACTTTTGGATACATACCGTATGTTCCACAAGTCATGATACCTTTTGTACCAATCAAGATAACGCCATTGGTTCCATCAGGATCACCGATGATTTCTGTCGCTGGGATACCTGCAGGATGTGGCGCACGAAGTCCTCCATCAAACCAAGTTAATTTTACATTCGATTTATTCTTTGCAGATGGACCGTAATTTAACGTTACCATTGATGATGGAGGGCATCCTTCTGGAATCCACTCAGGAACCCAGTCATTTAAGAATACAGAACCTACTGAACATTCTACGTTTAAGGCATCACGGATACCCAATACTTTAAATGGAGGATCTAATAAGTGGCAACCCATGTCTCCTAATGCACCTGTACCATAATCCCACCAGCCTCTCCATTTGAAGGGAACGAAAGCAGGGTTAAACTCACGATATTTTGAAGGTCCTAACCATAAATCCCAATCCAATTCAGCCGGTACGGGATGTCCCGCAGCTGGATACGAAATTCCTTGTGGCCAAACTGGACGATTCGTCCAAACCAATACTTCAGATACTTTACCAATTACTCCACCATCAAACCATTCAACCATTTGACGAACGCCATCACCTGAAGATCCTTGGTTACCCATTTGAGTCACCACTTTCATCTCACGTGCCTTTTCAGTCATCATACGCGCCTCATAAATGTCATGCGTCAATGGCTTTTGAACATACACGTGCTTCTTGCGACGCATCGCTTCCATCGCAATGGTTGTGTGAGTATGGTCTGGAGTAGATACGATTACGGCATCAACATTGTCTCCTTCGGCTTCTAAAGCCTTACGAAAATCCCGGTAGTAGTTCGCTTTGGGAAAATCTTTACGCGACTGAACCGCGCGACGATCATCTACATCGACAAGAGCAACGATATTCTCTTTGCCTTTATTGAATGAATTCATGATATCACTCTGGCCTTTACCGCCAGCACCGATACCCATAATGTTTAATTTGTCGGAAGGAGCCGTAAAACCCTTTCCTAATACATGCCGCGGTACAATGTAAAAGCTTCCTGCAGCTAATCCAGCTTTTTTAAGAAAGTCTCTCCGTGAATTATTTCCCATAATTTAAATGATTTAGTTTGGTAAGACGCAAAGGGTTTTGCCCCTTTTAAAGTCAAGCCCCTAAGTTGTCAAAATACCTCGAAATAAGCAATTCTTTTCTTGATATTTTACAAATCTGTGTGCCTCGGTCAGGATAGCACAAAAAAAGGGGATTCGTTTCCGAATCCCCTTTTGATCAAAACTTAAAACAAATATTATTCTGCTTTCTTAGATTTCTTCTCTAATTTTTTGATCGCTTGCTCACGCTCAGCACCTTCCATTTGCTCTTTCAAAGCAGATAAAGCTCCGATATCTCCCATTGTCGACTTCTCAGCTGTAACTGTAGCTGTCTTCTCTGTAGATTTTGTTGCTTTTTTCTTCTCTACTTTTACTTCTTCAACTGGCGCACCTGAGAATGTACGTGTGTGCGAAAGAATAATCTTACGATCTTCTTTGTGGAATTCCGTTACAACGAAATCCAATGCCTCACCCGCTTCAGCTACTGACTCATCTGCTTTCGTCAATTGTTTCAAAGCAGCCAAACCTTCGATACCGTATGGTAATTCCAAAGTAGCCATTTTGTCATTTTTCGAAATAACAGTTGCTTTATGTACTGAACCTACTGTGAACACACTTTCAAATGTATCCCAAGGATTCTCTTCTAATTGCTTATGACCTAATGCCAAACGACGGTTGTCCGCGTCTAACTCAATCACGATAACATCCAAAGAATCGCCTACTTTCACGAATTCAGATGGGTGCTTGATTTTCTTTGTCCAAGACAAGTCAGAAACGTGAACCAAACCATCGATTCCCTCTTCTAACTCAAGGAATAAACCAAAGTTAGTTAAGTTACGAACCGTTCCTTTGTGCTTCGTTCCAACAGCATATTTAGACAATAAATCTGTCTTGTTCCAAGGATCTTCAGTCAATTGCTTAATACCTAAAGACATCTTGCGCTCAGAACGATCTAATGTCAACACAACTGCTTCCATTTCATCGCCAACTTTCAAGAAATCTTGTGGGTTACGCAAGTGCTGAGACCATGACATCTCAGAAACGTGGATCAAACCTTCAACGCCTGGCAATACTTCTAAGAAAGCACCGTAATCCGCAACGTTAACGATTTTACCTTTTACTTTTGATCCAACCTCAACCTCAGCAGCTAATGCTTCCCAAGGGTGTGCTTGCAATTGCTTCATGCCTAGTGAGATACGTTTCTTGTTCTCATCAAAGTCTAATACAACTACTTGGATTTTTTGATCTAATTTCAACACCTCTTGTGGGTGGTTGATACGTCCCCACGAGATATCTGTAATGTGCAATAAACCATCCACACCACCTAAGTCGATGAACACACCGAAATTAGTCATGTTTTTGATCACACCTTCTAATACTTGACCTTTATCTAAGTTGTTCAAGATCAATTGACGTTGTGCCTCAAGATCTTTCTCGATCAATACTTTGTGAGATACAACTACGTTGTCATTTGTATGGTTGATCTTAACCACCTTAACTTCCATATTTTTGCCAACAAAAATATCGAAATCACGGATTGGCTTCACATCAATTTGAGATCCTGGCAAGAATGCCTCGATTCCAAAAATATCCACGATCAAACCACCTTTTGTACGACGTTTTACGAAACCATTGATGATTGTATCTTCTTCCAAAGCTTTCTCAATGTTCGTCCAAGCGCCCATTACCTTCGCTAATTTGCGAGATAAAATCAATTGGCCGTTTGCATCTTCTTGATTCTCAATGTAAACTTCTACTTCATCTCCAGCCTTCAAATCCGGCATATCGCGGAATTCAGATGCAGATACTAAACCATCAGATTTGAATCCAATGTTTACAATTACTTCACGGTCTGTCTTGCTCACAACAACCCCCTTCACAACTTCCTTCTCAGTTACCGAGTTTAGAGTAGCCTCAATAGCTGCCTCCATTTGTGCTTTTTGATCAGCAGTATAGTTACCACCGAATCCTTTTCCTTCAACTAAATCCCAGTCGAAATCTTTTTTAACTTTTGACATATTTGATCGCCCTAGATACATCAACACGCTGGGCTAACGTGCTGAAATTAAGTGTAAAACAATTTTTAAATTGGGGTGCAAAGATAGGGAGAATAATTTTATTTTCAAGCAAATTCTTTAAATTGGATGTTCAATAACCTATTAACCATGAAAAATACCGTTCACTGGCTCGCGTCAGCCGTTTTTGCTTGCACCGCTTTCATGGGAATGGCACAATCTAAATCACACAATACCAACATGTTAGTTACCGAAAAGCCTTTTGGCAAAACTCCGACGAATGAAGATGTCACACTCTACACCTTGAAAAACACACAGGGGATGGAGGTCCAAATCATGAATTATGGTGCGATCATCACCAAAATCATCGTCCCGGATAAAAACGAAGTCATGGAAGATGTGGTGTTAGGTTTCGACAAAGCAGAGGACTACATCAAGGATTCTCCTTATTTCGGCGCCGTAGTAGGTCGGTACGGAAATCGCATCGCTGCCGGAAAATTCAGTTTAGATGGTAAAAATTATTCATTGGCTGCCCAAAATAATGGTCAGCACCTCCATGGAGGACTCAAAGGTTTCGATAAAAGGGTTTGGAAAACCATTGCGAAAACTACGAATAGCGTCACATTTGCCTACCTCTCCCAAGATGGTGAAGAAGGATTTCCCGGAAATCTACAGGTACAAATCACTTACAGCCTAGACGAAGAAAACGCCTTATCGCTTGCGTACGAAGCCACAACTGACCAAGCGACGGTACTCAACCTTTGCAATCATTCCTATTTCAACCTTTCAGGAAATAACAAACGAGATATCCTTGATCATAGCATCCAATTAAATACCCCCTACTTCATTCCCGTGAACTCAGTGCTCATTCCAACAGGCGAGATCAAATCCGTTACCGGAACTCCATTTGATTTTACCAAGGCAAAGAAAATGGGTTTGGAGATTAACGCAAATGACGAGCAGATTAAAGCAGGTGGTGGCTATGACCATTGCTTTGCGACGAAAAAAGCTCCGGGTGCATTTGAACAAATTGCACACGTAACGGAACCTATTTCCGGACGTGTCATGGATGTCTACACCACAGAACCTGGGGTACAATTCTATACGGGAAATTTCTTGGATGGCCACCTAACGGGGAAATATGGCGCGATTTATAATAAACGAACAGGCTTTTGCCTAGAAACGGAACATTTCCCTGATTCACCCAATCAAGCAAACTTCCCGTCTACCGTGCTGCGTCCGGGAGAAAAATATACATCAAAGACTGTTTATCAGTTTTCTGTACAATAATCAACTTTTATATACATTGGGCGGTAGACGCCGCCAGGGTCATGACCCTGGCAGCGTCACCTTTGCTTCGTTCCAAAGTACATCCATCTCTGCCAGCGTCATATCCTGCAAATTCTTGCCCATTTCGGCCGCACGACGCTCTAAATGCTGAAAACGATAAATAAATTTCCGATTTGTCCGCTCAACTGCCTGATCCGGATTAATATCAATAAAGCGCGCAAAATTCACCAAGCTGAAAATTAAATCTCCCAACTCTCCTTCCGCCTCCTCTTTTTGAGCCACGGTTAATTCTTTACCCACGAACGTTTCCTTAAACTCGCCCAATTCCTCTTCCACCTTCTCCCAAACCTGCTCTTTTTCCTCCCAATCAAAACCCGCTCCCCGCGCCTTCTCCTGAATCCGCATCGCCTTCACCAAAGCCGGCAAGGAATTAGGTACGCCTGATAAGACCGACTTATTCCCCTCCTTAAGTTTCAGAGCTTCCCAATTGGCCTTCACCTGCTCCTCCGTCTCAGCCACCACATCTCCATAAATATGCGGATGCCGCGAAATCAACTTTTCACAAATGCCATGCAAAACCGATGTCACATCGAAATCACCCGTCTCTGAACCAATCTTACTGTAAAACACCAAATGCAACATGACATCGCCAATCTCTTTGCGAATTTCAGCCATGTCTTTGGAGAGGATGGCATCGGCCAGCTCATAAGTCTCCTCGATCGTCAAATGACGCAAGGTTTCCATCGTTTGTTTCTTATCCCACGGGCATTTCTCCCGCAAATCATCCATGATGCACAATAATCGATCAAAGGCCTCCGCCGCTGCTGGGTATCTCATTTCTATGGGTTTAATCCGTACACGCGGACGTAATCAATCAAAAATTTATTCGGGAAGATTGTATCGTCTACTCCTTTTTGGCCACCCCAGTTTCCACCAATAGCCAAATTCAACAAGATATGTTGCTTCTTATCAAAGGGCCATTCCTCCCAGCCTCGACCCGTATTTTCAAACGTAAAATACAATTTACCATCAATGTAGGACTTAATGTTTTGCGGTGTCCACTCCATCGTATACACATGGAAAACGGTATCAAAATCATCCATACGCGTCGTTGCCGTTTTTTGCGTCCCGATTACATGGTTAAAAGATTTGGTATGTACCGAAAAATGCATGACCCCAGGATCATATCCCACATGTTCCAAAATATCAATCTCGCCATTGTCAGGCCAATAATTAGCGCCATAATCCGATTGGCTAGCCAACATCCAGATTGCCGGCCAGTTTCCACGACCCGCAGGTATCTTCGCGCGGACTTCCACTTTCCCATATAAGAAATCTTGCTTGCCTTTGGTGACGATACGAGCAGATGAATAATCCATGGAACCCGTTTTTTCCTTGATTGCTTCAATGGTTAAGATTCCATTTTCAATGTGTGCATTATCCAAATCAGCTTTGGTATAATATTGTAGCTCATTATTACCCCAGCCCGAACCGCCAACATCGTAAGACCAAAATTTTTCATTGGGCAAACCCGGGGTTTCAAATTCATCCGACCAAATCGGATCTTTGGTAAAGGTGTATACCTTAGGAACAACAGGCGTCGTAGGTTCTGTAGGCAAAAATGGTTTTGGAGCTTCTTGGGACGCACATCCTAAAAAGGCTATTCCTAAAAGTGCAATATTCTTGATCATCTGTTGATTTTTTACCCTCAAAAATAACCCGATTCCCGCCACATTTCCTATTCTCCGCAAGCGAATATTATGTACTTTTGAACATGGAATTTAAAATCGCTTCATCCTACCAACCTACAGGGGATCAACCCAATGCCATCAAGGAGTTGGTGGAAGGGCTTCACAAAGAAGAGCGCGCACAAACACTGCTCGGGGTAACGGGATCCGGAAAAACCTTTACGATTGCCAATGTCATCAAAGAGGTCAATCGCCCTACCCTGATTTTATCCCATAACAAAACCCTTGCTGCTCAATTATACGGCGAATTCAAATCTTTTTTCCCCGAAAACGCCGTTGAATATTTCATATCCTATTACGATTATTATCAACCCGAGGCCTTCATTGCCTCCACGGGTACCTATATCGAAAAAGATCTCTCCATCAACCAGGAAATTGAGAAATTAAGGCTCGCAACCACTGCGGCCCTGATGTCCGGTCGGCGAGATATCATTGTCATCGCATCCGTTTCTTGCATTTACGGTATGGGGAATCCTGACGAATACAAGAATTCGATCATGCGAATCGGGGTTGGAGAAACGATTTCAAGGAATCAATTTCTTTTCCGACTCGTTGAGATTCTTTATTCTAGAACCGAAGGGGAATTCTTACGTGGGACTTTCCGCGTCAAAGGCGATACCGTGGATATCTTTTTAGCCTATGCTGATTTTGGATATCGCATCATTTTCTTTGGGGATGAAATTGAGGAGATTCATCGCATCGACCCTTGGACGGGCAAGAAAATTTCCAAAGAAACGATGGTCGCGATCTTCCCCGCGAATTTATTTGTGACAGGTCGCGAGACCCTGAACAATGCCATCTCAGATATTCAAGCGGATTTAGTGAATCAAATCTCGTATTTTGGGAAAGATGGCCGATTGCAAGAGGCGGAACGCATCAAACAACGGACGGAATTCGATTTAGAAATGATGCGCGAACTGGGTTATTGCTCCGGCATCGAAAACTACTCACGTTATTTTGACCAGCGGAAACCGGGGCAACGTCCATTCTGCTTGCTCGACTTTTTCCCAGATGATTTCCTCATGGTTGTGGACGAAAGCCACGTAACCATGCCGCAGATTCGTGCCATGTACGGCGGGGACCGTTCCCGGAAAGAATCTTTAGTCGAATACGGATTCCGTTTGCCATCCGCGATGGACAACCGGCCGTTAACATTTCAGGAATTTGAAGATATCGTAGGTCAAACAATTTATGTGTCAGCGACACCTTCTGATTATGAATTAAAACAATCCGAAGGTGTGGTGGTCGAGCAAATCATTCGACCTACAGGACTTTTGGATCCGTTAATCGAGGTTCGCCCGACGAAAAATCAAATCGACGATTTACTTGACGAAGTCTACGACCGCATCAAGAAAAAAGAGCGTGTATTAATCACGACCTTGACCAAACGTATGGCCGAGGAAATGTCCAAATACCTCGATCGCGTGGGTGTCAAATGCCGCTACATTCACTCCGAGATTAAAACCTTAGAAAGGGTCGAGATCTTACGGGAATTACGCTTGGGGGTTATTGATGTCTTGGTAGGAGTCAACTTATTACGCGAAGGATTGGATTTGCCGGAGGTTTCTTTGGTAGCCATTATGGATGCCGACAAAGAAGGTTTCCTACGAGATATTCGTTCCTTGATTCAGACGATTGGTCGGGCAGCGCGTAACGAAAATGGCCGTGTGATTATGTATGGGGACAAGATGACCGGCTCGATGGAACGAGCGATTAGCGAAACGAATCGTCGGCGAGAAAAACAAATGGCCTATAACACGGAACATGGCATCACACCGAAAACCATTTGGCGCAGTCATGATGAAATCATGGAGCAGACGTCCATTGCGGATCGTATGGCGAAACCGATGAAATCGTATGGCATTACACCAAAAGAATCCTTACAGGCGGCAGATCCACTATTGGCCTATATGAGCAAACTCGAGCTCAAGAAACAAAAAGAGGCGGTTCAAAAAGAAATGGAACGCGCAGCACGCGATTTGGATTTCCCATTAGCGGCAAAATTCCGGGACGAGCTTTTGGCAATTGACAAATTACTTGTGTAATAAAAAAAGGCGCGGAATACATCCCGCGCCTCTCATATAATTGTCTGTAAAATTACTCCGCGATGAACGGATAATCTTGCTGTACATATACATCTTTGTATGCTTCATCCGCTGTAGGGAATGGAGAAACCTCAGCAAAATCAACAGATTCTTGAACCTGAACTTTGATTTTTGCATCGATTGCATCTAAATCCGCTTGCGTAGCGATACCATGTTCGAAAATACGTTGTTTTACTTGCTCGATCGGATCACGCTCTTTGTAAGCTTCAACCTCTTCTTTTGAACGGTATTTTTGTGGATCAGACATGGAGTGTCCACGGTAACGGTATGTTCTGAATTCCAAAAACGTAGGACCTTCACCCGCACGAGCACGCGCCGCAGCACGAGAAACCGCTTCGTGAACAGCCTCTACATCCATCGCGTCAACCGCTTCTGATGGCATGTCATAAGCTTCTCCCAATTGGTATAATTCTGTTACGTTCGATGTACGAGCAACCGAAGTACCCATTGCATAACCATTGTTTTCTACGACGAAGATCGCAGGTAATTTCCATGTCATTGCCATGTTGAACGCTTCGTGCAAAGCTCCTTGACGTGACGCACCATCACCGAAATACGTGATTGAAACATTACCTGTTTTCTTATATTTTTCAGCAAAAGCTAAACCTGCACCTAATGGGATTTGCGCCCCTACGATACCGTGTCCGCCTACGAAACCAACTTCTTTATCGAAGATGTGCATCGAACCACCTTTTCCTTTGGAAGCACCCGTAATTTTACCGTATAATTCCGCCATGATTGCATTCGGTGAAGTACCTAAAGCTAACGGGATACCGTGGTCACGGTAAGCTGTAATGTATTTATCGCCTTCACGTAAGGCAGATTTAGAACCAGAAGAACAAGCCTCCTGGCCAATGTATAAGTGACAAAAACCTTTGATTTTTTGCATCCCATATAATTGACCGCATTTCTCTTCGAATTTGCGTTGCAATTGCATAGACTCATACCAATACATGTAGGTCTCTTTGGAATACTTAGGTGCTTGTGTTTCTTTCTTTGCCATCTGTCGATCGGAAATTTTTTGTTGCCTAGGGAAAATGCCCCAGTCAAAATCAAGGCGAAATTAAAACAAAACACGCAAGCAGCCAAAAAATCGCGTATTATTCTTTATTTTTACAGCATTGTGCCCATTCACTCGTCTCTATGTACCTAAAATCTTTACAGGTCAAACAGTTTAAATCCTACGAGGAGGCGCAATTTGAATTTATTCCGAACATCAATTGCATCGTGGGCGAGAACGGAATCGGTAAAACGAACCTACTTGATGCGATCCATTTTCTTTCCCTGACCAAAAGTGCCCGGGGTGTCGCGGATCCGCTTTGTATCCGACATGGCGATACCTTTTTCATGGTTCAGGGCAGTTTCATCTTCCAAAAGGATGAGCATGTTCCCGAAACGGAAACCCAAATCACCTGTGCTGTGCAAAAGGGCCAGAAAAAAGCCTTATTACGAGACCAAAAACCCTATACTCGCCTCGCAGACCACATTGGGAACTTCCCCATCGTATTGATGGATCCCCACGATACGGACTTAGTGCGCGACAGCAGCGATACACGTAGACGTTTCTTCGATGGCGTGATGGCGCAATTAGACCGCAGTTTTTTAGAGAACTTGATGCGCTACAATCGCATTGTCCAGCAGCGTAATAGCCTCTTGAAAATGTTTGCCGAAACGGGAACACATGACGCTTTGATGCTTGCCAGCTACCATGAGCCGCTAGTTATATTAGGCGAATCCATCAATAATGCCCGGATTGAGTTTTTGAAGGACTTTTTACCTCGTTTTCAGGCGCATTATGCTGCCCTATCGGATGATCGAGAGCAGGTCATGATTCGTTTGGAGTCAACATTTGTGGCGGGTCAATTAGACGAGGCCTTGAAACAGGCGGAGCGGCAAGATTTTGCGGCCCAACGAACAACGATCGGTATACACCGGGATGATTTTGATTTTGAGATTAATGACTATCCCTTGAAAAAATACGGTTCTCAGGGCCAAACCAAAAGCTTTGTTGTGGCGTTAAAGTTGGCACAATTTGATGCATTAACAGCAGTCAAACCTCGGAAGCCGCTCCTGTTGTTAGATGATATTTTTGATAAATTGGACGACCGACGGATTCAACGATTGATTGAAATGATGGCAGAAGATCATTTTGGTCAGGTGTTTATCACAGATGCCCGTCCCGAACGAACCAAGAATTTATTGAAGGATCTTAGTACGAAGATTCAATACCTAGCCTTATAGTATCACCAAATTTTTGAATTGAATTTGAAGATGCAAATGCGTCGCAAGAAGAAATATCCAAGGATACTTTATTGCCTTGCAATTCCTCAATTGCAGCCATAATTGCTGATGGCGATGAGGAATCAACCGCCAAACCAAAATGGTTTTTTTGGATTAAAGCGCCGATTTGACCCTTGTCGGAACCTAACATCAACTTCTTCGCCATGGCTGCACGCACAAGAACAGAACTAGAACCTAAGTGTCCTTGATATAGCAATAAAACCACATCAGACGCTTCAAAACACATCTGTACCACCGGAGCGGGCAGATACCCAAATCGACAAATTACCTGTAAACCCGGTACTCGAGCAATTGCAGCTTCGATGACTTGTTGATATGCCGGCCGTATAGGACCAACAAGCAGCAAGCACATCGATTCTAAAACCGAATTTGGCAGATTTTCACATCCTTTTAAAAAGGATTCAATCCCTTTTCGGTTATCCAGGTGTCCAAAATTTAAGTATACTTTTTTATTCGCAGGTAACTGTAATTTCTCTTGTAAGTCCGAAAGGTCTTTTTGATTAATATTGAATAATCTAACGGGATCGCATAGATCCGCAACATTAACCTTTTTCGATAATGCCTGAATGACAGATAGTGATTCCGTACCAAGGCAAAACAAGTTTTTTATTTGGCCAGATTGCAACGATTTTTTTAGAATCCATTTTTTCAATCGGGGATAAAAACCTTGTTGATTCGCTAAAAAATTAGGTCTAAAATAGATCCCTGAAACAGGAATAGACGCTCTTTTACCCAGCCATGCTCCTAACTGAAAATAATCAAAATACATGAGGAGTGAATGACTTGCATGAACCTGCTTGGCCAATGCTAACATCAAATTCCACTCGACAAAAGAGCGTTTGTAAATCGACAGCGCATGGATGCGCTGGATTTTCTCCATGGGAATGGGCAAAAATGTAATGTTTTCACCCCAAACGAGCTGCTCTTGTTGTTTCCTAGATTCAAATTGTTCTTGAAATATAGCCCCCGTTGCAACAAATAAATCAATTTCCGGAAACGCGCTGTAATAGCCAATTAGATTGAAAAGGTAATCTGGATGATGACCATCTAGAATCGTATCAAATAAAAGAATTCGCTGTTTCACAAAACAAAAATAGGCTAAATAAATGAAAAGGTCGGCAAATAGCTTTGCCGACCCTCCCAAGAATAAACACAAAACTTACAAGTTATACTTGTACTTGTAACGATTGTATAATTGGGTATGCTTGTTGTTCAAATCCACGACACGTCCTTGAATGAACGCATGCGTTACAACGCTGGATTTCATGTCTAACAAATCCCCTTGGCAAATAACGATGTTCGCATCTTTTCCATTTTCCAAACTTCCCGTGCGATCAGCGATGCCTAGGATTTTGGCTGGGTTTAGGGTAATTGCAGACAATGCTTCTTCGCGAGTTAAGCCATAGGCCGCCATCGTACCTGCCATGAAAGGCAAATTACGAATCTGGGTATAACCATCACCCGTGTCTTGGCAGATTGTAAATAGTACACCTGCTTTTTGCAATTGAGCACCTGTTTTATAAGGTTGGTCCACCGCATCATCTTCGGCAGCAGGTAAGGCATGTGGCTCATGTAAGATAACCGCTACCTGATTAGCAGCTAAAATATCAGCAATCATCCAACTATCAGCACCTCCAGCAATGACCAATTTGAAGTTAAACTCTTTAGCAAAATCAATCGCGGTTAGCATTTCCTTCACCAAATCACAATGCACATAAAGCGATTTTGAACGATCAAAAAGGCCTTTTGTTGCTTCAAATTTCAAGTTGACCGCCGTATGTGATTTCTCATTCAAATACGCCTTTGCCTCACGGAAAAATACACGCGCCGTTTCGATTCGATCTAATCCTGCTTTCACGGCATCCGAATCGCCACCGCGACGACCGCCTCCGCCATTCGGCCGATTGATCAAAGCAGGAAAAGTCATGTGTACGCCATTATCCAAGGCATACGCCGCATCTTCCCAGTTCCAGGCATCCAATTGAACGACCGTCGAAGAACCCGAAATCAGGCCTCCTTGTGGAACGATTTGGGCTAACAATACGCCATTTGTACGCAAGGTATTGATCACTTTACTATCCGTATTGTAGGCAACAATCGAACGAATATTTGGATTCATTTCGCCTAATTCGTCGAAGTCAACGGTCGATTTCGTAGAGCTTACCTCCACCAAACCTAAATTAGTATTCGGTGCAATCACACCCGGATAGATGTGTTTTCCGGTCGCGTCGATGTGCTCCACATCTGCAGATATAGCCGGGGCCGAGGACAAAATCGTCAACTTCCCTTTATCGATAGAAACGGTTCCATTGGAAATCACTTGGCCATTGCCGATATGCAAGGTTGCCCCGGTAATCACGATTTTTTTCGTTTGTGCCGGGGAAGGATGCATGGTTTCTTGAGCCATCAATGATAGGCCCAAAAAGCAAAATATAGGTATTAATAGCTTTTTCATGTTCTTATTCATTAATATGGTCTTCCTCAATAAAACGACTTGCGATACGCTCCCAAAGGCTCTTATCATGGTTGTGATCTTCTTCACACATGTTTTGCTTTTTCACAGACGGAGCAGATGGACGCGTAGCCGCTCCACCTTTTTTCGATGCAATCATCTTTTGAATCAAACGTTGCTTCTCCACTTTTAACGCCTCTTGCAATTTGGCATCTTCCACGCGATCGAATACAACGGTTCCATCTACGATTGTTTTTTCAGACTTTGCATAGATGCTCAAGGGATGATCTGACCAAATAACTAAATCGGCATCTTTTCCGGGTGCGATGCTACCCACGCGATCAGCGACGTGCAACATTTTGGCAGGATTCAAGGTCACCATTTTCAAAGCATCTTCTTCCGACATGCCTGCATATTTGATTGATTTAGCCGCTTCTTGGTTCAAACGACGTGCCATTTCCGCATCATCCGAATTGATCGCAACATTCACACCCACCGCCTGCATGATAGCCGCGTTTTGTGGAATGGCATCCAATACTTCCATTTTGTAATTCCACCAATCCGCGAATGTAGAGGCATTTGCTCCGTGCGCTTTCATTTTATCAGCTACTTTGTAACCTTCCAAAATGTGCGTCAACGTATTCACCGTAAAACCGAATTTATCAGCCACTTTCAAGATAGAATTAATCTCACTTTGTACATAGGAGTGACAAGTAATAAAACGTTTCTTGTTTAAGATTTCCAAAAGCGTTTCTAACTCCAAATCAATCCGCTTACCTGGACCTAATTTCTCATAATCTCTTGCACGTGTAAACGCATCCGTCAACACTTGCTCAACCCCCATACGCGTATCCGGGAAACGTGGATTAGATGTGTTCCAAGAACGCTTCACGTTTTCACCTAAAGCGAACTTGATGAAAGGATCCCAGTTGGCAAATTTCAACGCCTCCGCGTTTTGACCCCAACGGAACTTCAACAATTGAGTTTGTCCACCGATCACGTTGCAACTTCCGTGAAGAATATGACTTGCTGTCACACCACCGCTTAACTGGCGATAGATATCAACATCATCGGGATCGATGACATCGGCGATGCGTGCCTCAGCCGTAACGGATTGTGTACATTCATTGATTCCACCGGTAGCACCCACATGCGAGTGTTCGTCAATAATACCTGCTGTCACATGTTTACCCGTTCCATCAACGATACGTGCAGTAGGATCTTTCAAACCTTTGCCTATTTGGACAATTTTACCCGCTTTTACGAGTACGTCGGCATCTTTCAACACCCCTTGTTTTTCGTTCGTCCAAACCGTAGCGTGTTGAATCAACAAGTTCTCTTGTTTAGCAATCGTCTTTTGACCAAAACCATTGAAAGGGAAAACCACATCGCCAATGGCTTCAGGTTTATTCGTTTTTACTTGAACAGAATCTGATTTCGCAGCTTCAGAACGAACGGCTTTCCAAGAAATCCAATTGCCTGATGCTAATTGGCCTGTACCTGAAATGCTAGATCCATCAAATGATCCTGTCAAACGAACACGTTGTGATTTATCCGCTTTGCTTGCATAGCCAAGATTCACTAATTGCTCTTTTTGAGTCAAATCTACTTGCGTCGTATCACTAGCGATCAAGGACGCTTTGTAAGAACCTGGCTCTCCCTGAATGACTAATTTCGCTGGTGAACCTAAGTTGATTTGGTAAGTTCCGGCTAAATTCGTCCATAAATCGGACTGAACGGCGTAGCCACTGCCTTGCACCCAGTTTTCGATGATGGCTGATTTCTCAGCAAAAACCGGTCCGTTTGCAATGAAAAAATTGGCTACTTTGCCTTGATCTAGACTACCCACTAAATCCGAAACACCTAATAATTGTGCTGGTATTGTCGTCAATGCCTCCATTGCTTTTTGCTCCGACAAACCATATTGAATGGCTTTGCGGAGGTTAGGCAAGAATGAACTTGTTTCTTTCAGTCCATTCGCTGTTAAAGCAAACGTAATATTTGCCTTTTCAAAAGCCGCTGGATTCGTAGGGGCTAGTTCCCAATGTTTCAATTCCGCCACGTTTACAAAACGCATGTCGGTCGGGTCATCCACATCAATTGTCTGTGGAAAAGCTAGTGGCAAAATGAAGGACGCTTTCGTCGCTTTCATTTCATCGATTCGTTGGTATTCATCCCCAGAACCTTTGATGATGTATTGCACACCGAACTCGTCGCCGATTTTATCAGCGCGTAAAACATTCCATTTTTCGGTCACCGCAAAAATCTGTGGAAGGCCAGCGTTTTGATTGAATCGGTCTAAGCTTAAGTTCAAACCTTCTTGTGCAGGCTTTGATTTATACCATTGCGCATCCAAGTAATTTTGGCGAAGCAATGCAACGCTACCCATCAAAGAGCCTGGATAATCTTGCGTAGAAGAACCTTTTTCAAAAGAGAAATGAGCGGCCGTTTTTTCTTTTAGAATGACCATGTTCTCTCGGTCTTTCGCTAAAGAAACTAGGGCACTTGTTCCGCGAGAGATTCCATCAGGCTGCAAGGTAGAAACTGCACCGAATCCCAATTTGCGAAGTTCTTTCGCTTTGGATTCATTGACTGCGAAATGTTTCGCATGTTCTACTTCTGACTTTAATGCTTGATTCCAAGAGAATGGTCCTTTGGTATTACTCAGCATCTGAGAAGGTGCGCGGTAGCTATAATTGCTAGCTGTCACAGCATCCATGCCATAATCACTGAATGCATCCACGAAACTTGGATAGATAAATTTGCCTTTGCATTCGATGACAACGGCATCTTTGGGTATGGCAACCGATGTTCCAACTGCCTCAATGCGTCCTTGTTTGATAATTAGGGTCGCATTTTGCAAGGTAGTTTTGGCATCTTTTACGACTGTCGCATGTACGAAGGCATAATAACCTGCGCGTGGATTGGCGACATCATTGATGGGAAAAGTTACTTGGGCTTGAAGTCCATGCACAAGGAAAGCGAGTAGGACCCCGAGACTCCAATAGGAGAATATTTTCATAGGTATGCTTTATTGATGAACAGACAAGTTAGTTAAATTTTCAATATTTCGCTCCATCTTGTTGTGAGCGGCGATATTCATTCTTCAATTATTATTAATACCCGATTTATTGTAAATTGTGGGCGAAAAGAAACACCTTCATTTAAAGGACAGCTATGCTTCGTAAATTATTGCCATTTTGTGTTTTCCTATTTTTCGGAACGACGAATATTTCTGCGCAGCAAATTGGTGACTTTTCTTTTTCAGCCTTGCCGCAAGATTTTCAGCTATATCCAAGAAAATCAACCAATGAAGCGACAATTTCGATTGTCGGCAAGTCAACTAAAAACACTTATTCTGACATAGGCTTTTTTCTGTTACGAAATGGAAAATTGGCAGCTCAATCAAAACAAAAATTAACATTTTCTGGTAACTCGGCGCCATTTACGCAGAAATTTCAAATTAAAGCTGAGCTAGCAGAATATGGCGTTGAGGTATATGCATATACGGGGAAAGATTCAACCAAAATCACATCGAGGACTAATTTAGTCGCAGGTGATGTATATTTTGTTACTGGGCAATCCAATGCATGGACTGGGGGGATTGACGAAACGGTTTATATGAAAGAGTGGGTTCGCTCATTTGGCCTGGTTCAGCCACCCAATAATTATGGGCCCTATAATAAAGCAGATACATTATGGTCAGTTCCAAACGATGTTTCGACGAAACAAGTCAATCGTATAGGACCATTTGCCGCAGAAATGGCCAGGTTAATTATTGAATCCGAAAACATCCCGGTTGCCATGATCAATTCTGGCGCAGGCGGAAGTTACATAGACTTTCACCTACAATTAGATGGTAAAATAGATGGTAATATCGATGGGGGTAATATCATGTATTACAAAGCACTGAAGTCGGGTGTCCTAAATGATGTAAAAGGAATCATATACCGGCAAGGAGAAAATGAAACAGCGGAAAAGGATGCAGCATTACTTTGGTCGGGGAAACTCAACCAGTTATTGGCTAAATACAAGCAGTTTTTCCCATCGGTGCAGTATGTATTCGCGCCACAATTAAACGTGTATGAATTCACCTGTTCTGAGGCTTCAAAATTGCGTGAAACAGTAAGACAATTACATACGAGTAATCCGTATGTCAAGTCTTTTGCAACGGTTGGGACCGTTGGGTTTGACCGACTTCATTATTCGATTAAAGGATACCAGCAAACGGCACTCGAGCAATTTAGATTAATCTCGAAATACATCTATAAAAAAACATATAGTCCACAGATTGAAAGCCCTAACATTAAGCGTGCATATTTTGAGTCTGAGCAAACAAGAAATAAGCTCTTTTTGGAATTTGATGAAGGTCAAGAGATCAGTATTACGCAGGATACCACGATCATAGATAATCAAGGGAACCGTGTAACGAGAAAATTAGCCAAAAATTTCTTTTGGGATTCCATCAATATGGGTTCATTTGAGCCCTACATTAAATCGATTGAGGCGACTGAAAACAAAGTTGTTATTACATTTACACAAGACTACTTGGGTAATGTGATCGGATACTTACCTGATTATAACCGCGATTTTATTGGCGGGAAAAGCGAATTTGCATTCCAAGGCCCCTTCATCAAAAATAAGTTAGGAATGCGTGCTTTCGCATTTTCCGCTTTTCCTGTTATTTCGTTGGATAAGTTAAATTTTGATTTTAATTGTACCCCGAACCCAAGCACTGATCAGGTAGAACTATCGTGGGAAAACCCTGCGAATGGCGAATTGGAAATTTATGATATGGCCGGTAAAATGGTTTATCGAAATGCACTGACGAAGGCTAAATATCTAGCAATCAATACGAGCGCTTGGATTTCGGCTAATTACTTCGTCTCGTTCAAATCAAACACAGGAAGAACTTATAGCAAACGTTTGGTTGTGTTACATTAATTCCTCTCCTGGAGCTAGTGTATAACAATGTTCATGATGCTGCATGCCGATTTTCGGATAATAGCCCTCGGCGGCAGGAGCAGCTAATAGAATAATCTTGGCTTTAGGTATCGCTTTTTGTACCTCACGAATAAGCTGTTTACCAATTCCTTGATTTTGGTAGGCTTCGTCTACCGCTAGGTCCGACAAGTAGGATGTAAAAACAAAATCAGTCATTACGCGAGCCAAACCCACGAGTTTCACCCCTTCATAAGCCCCTACATAGACATTCCCATGGCTAAACATTTGTTCCATGGCAGCTATATCATGTAAGGGCCGGCGCTCACCTAAGGTAGATCGCTGCAAAATGTCGATGAAATGGGAGGCCGTGATGGGTGGATTAACTTGATAAGTGATGGACATCGCAAAAGGAATTAAGTGAGTCAAATTTAATTTATTTTCTCATTTCAGCACAGAGAACTTATCTTTACAACGAATTAAAATCCGCCTTCATGACACAATTGCTAAAACCTTTAATCGAACAAATTACGAAAGACCCCTTTGTCCATGCGCAATGGTTAAATACACTATCGTTTATGGAGAATACTGGAGCAAAAAAAATATCCCGTTTTGAGTCTAAGACAGATGTGAGTTTGCTCATCCTAAAACATGCCGCAGAGGAACATCGCCATGCATATTATTTAAAGAAGCAGATTTCGAAATTAGCTACCAAAGGCTTTGAAAATTATGATGACGCATGGTTAATCAGCCCTCAAACATCGAAATATTATTTAGATATGTTAGATGTCTGGGTAAGTAAATACATCAAAAAAACCTTGGGTTTAAGTGGGTATGAGCTAAAATGGGCTTCCTACCTTTTAGTTACTTATGCCATCGAAGTACGCGCAGATGAATTGTATCCTATTTATCAAGATATTTTAACGGCCCAACAATCCAAAATCCAGGTGAAATCAATCATTGTGGAAGAGGTAGGTCATTTGAATGAGATGAAGGCGCAGTTGGCGGAATTCTCCCCCGACTGGGAAACACATGCCGCGGTGGCCTGTGACTTAGAAAACAAATTATTTCAAGCCTGGATTCAGAGCTTGGCTACATTATATCCTTTAAACTAATTGGCTATGTTGGTATTCATTCACACCTTGATTTCATTGTTTAGCACACCCGCAGACACATTGTTAGTGGGCTCCTACACCCAGCAAGGAAATCCGGGCATTGCATTTATGGATACCAAAACCAAACAGGTGTTAGAATCCTTGGACGTTCCGCAGGCGTCGTATCAGTACATGACGCCCGACAAGCAATACTTATTTTCGGTTTCCGAGCAAGTGAACAATGCGGGTGCTGTACATAGTTTCAAGAAAAATAAGCAGGGCAAATGGGAATTTGTCAATCAGCAATTGACTGAAGGAGATGCACCCTGCCACATCAATTTTCGGAAGAAAAGCCAAACACTTTACACGGCCAATTACATGGGAGGTAGTGTGTCGGTGTTTCAAACAAAGGAGGGGGAAATTAGTGCCATGAGCCAAAAATTGGAGTATTTTGGCAAGGGAATTTATCCCCAACAAAGCGAATCCCATGCGCACATGGTTGTATTATCCGCCAAAGAAGATCAATTACATGTCTCGGATTTGGGCGCAGATAAAATTTACCATTATGCCATTCGTCCGGATGGATTATTGGAGACAAAATACAGCATCACGCAATTCCCGGCAGGAACGGGTCCGCGGCATTTTGTTTTTTCTACCGACGAAAAATTTGTGTACATCGTGGGAGAATTGAGCGGAACGGTTGATGTTTATGCAGTCCAAAACGGACAATGGACAGCCGTTCAGCGTGAGACCATTGATTTTTCCAAAGGAGATGGCCCCAAAGCAAGCGCCGATATTCACATCTCACCAAATGGCAAATGGCTAATCGCATCGAATCGCATCACACAAAATTCCTTGGTTGTGTTTCGTATAGAGGCGTCAGGTAGACTACGTTTTACACGTGAAATTATAGTAGGTAAAGTTCCTCGAAACTTCCAATTTGACAGATCAGGTAAAATGATATTTGTTGCTTGTAAAGATGAAAACCGAATTCAGCAATTTTCATTCAACCCGGAAACCGGTGAGATGGCTGATTTACAAGCGGATATTGAGGTGAAAAGTCCGGTGGCGATATTGGACGTTAGACGTTAGACATTGGACATTTGACGTTGGATTTTAACTGTAGAGACGCGATACCTCGCGTCTATTTGCCTTTGGACACGGGCCTAAAAAAAGCCCCAAATTTCTCTGGGGCTTTTGTCTTACTTTGTCAATGAATATCTTAGTGCAATCTCATGCGACTGCAAACTCATCTTGCTCATCGCCGAGGTAGGCATCTCATATACATAACCTATATAAATCTTCTTAGTGGCTTGAACGCCCAAACGAACGCCCCAACTGTCTAGGTGGCGGTAGTTGAATCCCACATCAAAACGATCATGCAGATGTGCATATACGTTGGCATCCCAACTCAACGGAACATCTTTCGCGCTGCGGAATAAGGCTGAAGGATATATACTCACATGGTCGTTCAACTTCAATTTCGTTCCAATCATCGTGTAGAAGTAGGCAACATCTTTATAAGAACCACTGCCTAAATCATATTTAAATAAACGAGGTTGCGATAAGCTGACAAAAAAGCCATCTCCTTTGTTAATTTTCAAGCCCCATCCTGTGTTAAACATCAAACCCGTCGAGCGACTGCCACTGAATAAGGCATCCCCGTCGTGAACTAAAGACAATCCGGAAAAGTCCAAACTCAAGTTTGATAAGCCTGCACGGATACCCCCTGAAAAACGCCATTGATCGTTTAAGCGGATATGATAAGCATAATCCCCACTAAGCGCTGTTACCTTCACAGGACCTGCTTGATCGTACATAGCATTGAAGCCAATGCCACTTTGTTGCTTGAATTTAAAATCTCCTGAAATTGCATAAGTTACCGGAGCACCTTCCACCCCAACCCATTGCTGGCGGTTGATGACCGTAATATCACTCACAGAATCGCTCCCTACATGGGTAGGAGATAGAATCTGTGGATTCAAGCGGTAAGATGAATACATCGACTCCACTTGTGCCATACTTGTTTGAGCAGTTAAGGTCAACAGAACAAGGGAAACAAGGGTCAAAAGACCCTTGGTCCACTTAAATTGATCTACTCTCTGATTAAAATCTATATTTGCTTTCATGCTATTGCTTGTTCTTAATGTGATCCGACGATTACTTTTCTAATCGGTTTACGTAGATAAATGACTTCACGTTTGATTTGTTGCCTTTGTAATCCACTACATAATAGTAGGTTCCGTCAGGTAGCAAGCCATCGCTTACTAGCAAATCAAAAGCACGATCCGTTTGACCACGCCAATCGTTTTGGTAATTGTCTTTCTCATATACAATATTACCCCAACGGTTGAAGATCGTTACTGTATTCGGTTGCGAAGACAAGATACCTGGGATGATGAACGTGTCGTTCTTACCATCACCGTTTGGTGAAATACCTTGTGGCATGAAGCTTGGACATTTGTCTGCATCCAAACGGTTTGGAATTCCGTCATGGTCGCAATCCGCTAAGCCACTAATATTCAAGTTATCCTCATCTTTATCCAAAATACCATCGTTATCCGAATCTGTATCTCTAAAGTCATAAGTCAAATCCTTATCAGTATCCAATGGATTCTTAGGATCTGGACCTGCCTCTACTTTATCCGTGATTCCATC